>Ga0123335_1001231_pt1 | contig 42317 bp, 47 predicted proteins | sample BiotimSIPDNA_2_FD_89707 | JGI IMG/M metagenome (GOLD analysis project Ga0123335, IMG submission 89707) | Anaerobic biogas reactor microbial communites from Washington, USA - Biogas_R2 time_0 SIP DNA | ecosystem: Engineered > Bioreactor > Anaerobic > Unclassified | place: Washington, USA...
AAAGCGTAATATGTGAAACGTGATGAGTTTTTATTTTCCTTATTACGTTTAACGCTTTACTTATTACGTTCTTTTATCTATTCATTTTCTTCGTGTCTTGGTGTCTTAGTGTTAATCCTGTTTTTAATTACTTATAGTTTTAATAATTTCAAATATTGTTTAATTGATTTTACAAAAGCATTGATATCTTCAAGATTATTATTGATAATTTCAAAGACAAATTCATCATCAATATCCCAGTAAAGATGGACTAGCCTGTTCCTGAATCTTGTCATATTTATTAATTGTGCAGTTAATTTTTCGTCAATTAAATTGTTTTTACATAAAATACGGAATGTATCTGCATATTCAGAGGGAACACCCATTTTGTCCGAAGCAATAATATGATTTGATAAATTTATGCAGGATTCCACACAAACCTGAATCAAATAACGGCTGCTGTAAACAGTTTTTATGTCTTTCAAATATTCTTCGAGTGTAAGTTTTTTGAACTCAGCAAGAATCGAATAATATTTTTCTATCCTTTCAATAAGAGATTCAGCTTTCTGCCTGTCAATCATTAAGCATCTCTTCATATCTTTTATCAAAAATCGGTTTATACACAATCATATAATCCATATATTGCATTCTTTTACTAACTGTATAATCCAGGAACCTTTGTTCGTCCCGGCAAAAAAGAAATTTACCTTCATTTATTATTTTGCCTGTTACCGTTATCGGAGCATTATTCAAACTTCTTACATCAAATTCAATTCCCGGAATTTCTTTCATAAGTTCAGCTTCAATTTTGAACTCATTCATTTTAAGTTCAAAAGTATTTTTATGCTTCTGAAAAACAGCAATATCAACATCGCTTAAAGGGGTGGCAGTTCCATTGGCATAAGAACCGTATAAATACGCGAATTCAATCTCTTCAAAGGTCTTTAATACTTCTGTTATTTTGTTTATATCTAAGTTCATTTTTCAGTTATCAGTATTAAATTGTAAGTAATAAGTTTATAAAAGCCGTTAAGCGTTATGCGTGATAAGTGATAAGCTTTTTTCCTTATTACGTATTACGCTTTACTTATTACGTCCTTTTATCTTTACCACAAAGGCACAAAAATATTTTCGTGAAGCGTGATACGTAAAGCGTAATATGTGAAACGTGATGAGTTTTTTCCTTATTACGTATTACGCTTTACTTATTACGTTCTTTTATCTATTCATTTTCTTTGCGTCTTAGTGTTAATCCAGATTTTTGTTTTCTATTTAATTCAAGAAGTAAATATAATATTTTTTAAATTCAGTAAGGGGATTTTGTAATTTTTTGATATGTTTTTCTGGAGGCAATACAGCACTTATACAATTTTGAATTTTGCCTGTCCCGAGTTTTTTTTCGGGGAATGCTGCCTGCTTAATTTTGAATTTTGCCTGTCCCGAGTTTTTTTCGGGAAATTCTTAATTTTGAATGCTGGTTGTCCCGCGTTTTTTCCCATCATTATACATTATAAATTGCCTTTCCCCTTTACCTTTTACCCTCCACCATTCACCCTTTTTCCAATCTCCGCTTTGCCCTATGCGCTTTGCTATGCTTTTCATTCAAAACTAAGCATTTCCTGATAAATCGGGACAGGCAAAATTCAAAATTGCCTTTTAAAGTAGTCTATCGTAATTCTAAGTCCTTCGCTGCGGTCAACTTTAGGCTCCCAGCCGAGTGTAGTTTTAGCTTTGGTTATATCGGGCTGGCGTACTTTCGGGTCGTCTTCGGGCAATTCCTTATAAACTATTTTACTTTTTGAACCGGTTATTTTAATAACCTCTTCGGCAAATTGTTTAATAGTAATTTCGGCAGGATTTCCAATGTTTACGGGATCGGTTTCACCGGACATTAAGAGCTTGAAAATACCGTCAATAAGATCGGAAACATAGCAGAAACTACGCGTTTGCGAACCGTCGCCGAATACTGTAATGTCCTGCCCGTTAAGTGCCTGCGAAACAAATGCCGGAAGCGCTCGCCCGTCGTTAAGCCGCATTCTCGGTCCGTAAGTATTAAAAATTCTCACAATTCGTGTTTCAAGTCCGTGATACCTATGATAAGCCATTGTTATAGCTTCTTGAAACCTTTTTGCCTCATCGTAAACTCCGCGCGGACCTATAGGGTTAACATTTCCCCAGTAATCTTCCTTTTGCGGATGAATTGCAGGATCGCCGTAAACCTCGGATGTTGATGCAATCAGCACGCGTGCGCCTTTATCTTTTGCAAGCCCTAAAACTTTGTGTGTTCCGAGAGAACCGACTTTAAGTGTCTGGATAGGAAGTTTAAGATAATCGATTGGACTTGCCGGCGAGGCAAAATGAAGTATGTAATCAACTTTTCCGGGAACGTGGATGTAATTTGTAACATCGTGTTTGATGAAACTGAAATTTTCATTTCCGAACAGATGCTCTGTGTTTTTAATATTTCCGGTTAAAAGGTTATCTATGCATATTACTTTTATGCCTTCCTCCAAAAGTCTGTCGCATAAATGCGAACCGAGAAAACCAGAACCTCCGGTTACAACAGCCGTTTTATCAAACATTGCAAACTCTCAGTTTATTTTTCAAAAATTTTTATAACATTTTTAATTTTAAATGTTGAAAGATAACTGCCGCAAAATCCAAAAACAGTTCCAAGAATTAAAAGACCGATGAAGAAAATTCCCTGAAGTGAAAACAGACTGAACGAACCGTAATATTTCTGAAAAAAGAAGAAAAGCCAGTAGTAAATTACAATTGTAATTACGCCTGCAATAAATCCGGTGATAATTCCGTTAAGAATAATGGGGATTTTTATGCTCGAAATTTTTGCGCCCACAAGTTTCATAGTTTCGAACTGATACATTTTGTGGTTTATAATTATTTTTGATGTAAGATAAACAAGCAGCATACCCATTACTCCAAAGATTCCTGCAAGCCAGTAAACAAAATGGTTGGAAGGCTCGATATACGATAAAACTTTTAACGTGAAATTATCGTTGAAATATATATCTGCAACACCCGCATGGTTTTTATATTTATCCATCACCTTGTTTATTACGCTTTCCGAAATATAATTAGGGTTAAACCTTATATTAATTGAAGCAGGAAGAGGATTTACCTCCAGCACCTTGCTTAAAAATCCTTTTCCAAGCCTAGCTTCCATCTTTTTAAGAGCTTCTTCTTTCGAAGTAAAAATTGTCTGCGAAATTTCCTTTTCGCCTTCCAAAGCATCCAAAAGATTATAGACTGAAGTTTCATCCTGATTTTCTTCTAGAAAAATATCCACTTCAATACGGCTTTTAATATGGTTTGCAATTTTATCGGAAATAAAAATAAGCAGAGCAGAACCGGCAAGAGTGAAAACTGCAACTGCAATTGTAACAATAGATGCAAAGGAAGCAACTTTTGCTTTCCAGAAAGAATTAAGCGATTCGGTTAAATAAAATAGGTACATTTTTCTCTTCTTTTAATTTGATTCATCAATCCATTTAATTATCTGCCAGTTTCCGGAATTGTTTTTTTTAAGACGCATATTAACTTTTCCGCTGGCGCCATCCACATTTGTAGGGTTATATGTAACAGTAAGTTCAAAAGAACGTATAACAACTGTAGAATCGGGACTTAAAGATATGATTTCATTCCATATTAAATCAAGTCTTTGCGCATTAATAAACAAACCATGCGTAGCTTTCATCTCCTCGTTTCTTTCCCACGATTTAACTACGCCCTGCTCGTAATCGGTAAATGTAAATTCAAAATCCTTGTGAATTATTGAGCCGTAAATTGTTGTATCTTTAAAAGTATAAGCATATTGAAAGTTTTCGAAAAGCCCGCCGATTGTTTTTGTATCGCCCAGTGCAAAAATGTTTTCGTCCTTTTCATCCAGCTTAGGGGCAAAGGGATTAACGCAGGAGTAAACTATAAATGTTAATAAAAGTATGAATATTTTAATTAAACTGTTAATAAAGTTTTCCTTTCAAATAACTCCACGATCTGTTTTTGTTATCCGAAATATCCTGCCATTTAGAAATAACCCAGAAATTTCTTCTGTCCACATTAATTGTAAACTGCGAAGTGCCTGAACAAAAAGACGGAATATTTTCATCATCGGAATTTGTGGATATTTCGTAACGGTAAATATAAACCGCGCTGTCAACATAAACGGTTTTTTCGTTAAAAAAAAGTTTGAGTCCTAATTTTTGGTTAGCTGCAACTTTTGAAACAAGCTGCGTAAAATACTGTTTTTCATCGGGCAAGCTCCAATCGGCAAGCTGAGGGAATTCACCTGCCGCATCCGCAGCGGGAATAAAACGGAAATTTTTTGCAAGGTACATCGAATCGGTAAAGTTTGCCGTGTAATTTTCTATTACTTTGTCGTTAAAAGAGCTTGCAAGATTTTCGAAAAGTATTTCGGGCGTTGTGGGAGAATTAAAATTGCTGCGCAATCCTGCAGGGTCTTCCGAATCCCTGGAAGTAAAAAGATCGCAGGAAACAAAGACTAATATTAATGATATGTATATTAAATATTTCATCTTCCGAAAAATACAATAAATCTTTCAGATAATTCCTCATCAAATTTGTCACCCGAATAATTACCGAATTTTTTCACAAGTCTGTACCCTGCTGATTTGAATCCTTCAATTATTTCTTCGGGACTGTATAACTTAACCGATTCAAAATATTCTTTTATTCCGCTTTCTGTACCTATAGTCATTTTTTTAATTACTCTGCCATCACTTATTTCCCTAAATTCTTCAATTTTTTTGTTATTGACTATTTTCTGCGAATATTTAATAAGATTGTTGATAACATAATTTTTGTTCAGATAATCAAAAATAAAAAAACCGCTGTTCTTTATCATCAGCGAAGAATTATTTATGAATTTGAAATTTTCTTCATCCCGGTAAAAATAGCCGAAACTCGTAAAAACATTTAAAATAAGGTCAAATTTTTTGTTAATACATACATTTCGCATATCTGCATTTATCAGGGAAAAATTATTACCGGTTTTACTGCTTGTTTCTCTAGCTTTTTTAAGAAGAGGCATACTCAAATCGAATCCTATTGATTGAAAGCCTAACTTTGAAAATTCGTTTAAGTATCTTCCCGAACCGCAAGCGGCATCAAGCAGCCAGGAATTTTTGGGTGTATGTATGTTTTCAGCTATCAGTTTTACTAAATTTAATGCGTCTTTTTCATCGCGATGTGCATAAACATCGGAATATTCATCCGATGTAAACCACTCAATAAACCATTTGTCCATTTTAAATATCTATTCTTCCGGTAACCGCCCGGCCTATTGTTGCTTCGTCTGCAAACTCAATATCGCTGCCTATCGGTAATCCCCGGGCAATACGCGTAACTTTTATTCCGAAAGGTTTGATTAATCCTGCGAGATAATGTGCTGTTGTTTCGCCTTCTGTATCAGGATTAAGTGCAATAATTACTTCCGATATTTTTTCGGAAGAAAATCTGCTTATAAGTTCTTTTATCTTAAGATTTTCACTTCCTATTCCGCTAAGAGGTGAAAGCGCTCCCCCCAAAACATGATACAAACCTCTGTACTCATTCGTCTTTTCAATTGCCAGAATATCTCCAGCATCTTCTACCACGCATATTATGCTGCGTTCTCTTTTTTCGTTGCTGCATATTGCGCATTTTTCTTCAACCGAAATGTTAAAACATACTTTGCAGAACTGAAGCTTGTGCTTCAGTTCTATAAGAGCTTCGGCAAGTTTCTGCACATCATTTACATCGGTTTTTAACAAATGAAGGGCTAATCTTTGCGCGGTTTTCTTCCCTATCGAAGGAAGTTTGCTAAGTTCGTCAATTACTTTTTGTAGAGGCTCTGCAATTAACAAATTAAAATCCCGGAATATTCAAACCCGGAGGAATCATTCCGCGGGTAACGTTTCCTAATTCTTCCTCAGCCATTTTATTTGCAGCTTCCAAAGCTTTGTTTACAGCAGCAACAACAAGGTCTTCAATCATCTCTTTATCGCCTTCTTTAATAACTTCGGGATCAATATTTATTGATATGATTTCTTTTTTCCCGTTGGCTGTAACTTTTACCATCCCGCCACCGCTTTCCTGCGTAACAGTTTTATTTCCTAAACCGTTTTGCACTTTCTCCATTTCTGCCTGCATTTTCTGTATTTGCTTAAGCATTCCCTGCATTCCGCCTTTCATTATTCCTCCAAATCTCAGTTTATTTTTTAGGGTATTTTTGCGATATTTACTATATTTTTTTGAGCTAAATTTAACAAAAAAATTATTCACAACGAAATTATTAAAAAAAATATTAAATTTGTATTATAGTTATTATAAACACTAATTTTAAGAGCAAAATGATTACAAAATATGGCTATTTTACGGTTGGAACTGTTGCTGTAATTTTCTTTATTCTTATTTCAGCATCTTTTTTCCTAAACAATCCGTTTATTAAATATACTTTAATTGTGTTCTCGATACTGCTTTTAGCTTTTACGCTGAATTTTTTCCGCGATCCCGAAAGGAATATTCCTAAAGGAGATAATATCATTTTATCGCCTGCTGACGGTACCGTTCTTGTCATAAAGGATGTTCAGCCCGATGTTTTTATCAACGAACCTTGTAAACAAATTTCAATTTTTATGTCCCCTTTAAACGTACACGTTAACCGGATCCCGATTTCAGGAAAAGTTGACTTTTTAAAATATTATGAGGGAGAATATCTTATTGCCAGTCACGAAAAAGCTGATAAAAGAAACGAACGAAGCTTAATTGGAATTACTTCGGATAAAGGTAAAGTTTTATTTACTCAGGTTGCAGGATTTGTTGCCCGCAGAATTATATATGAATTGAAAACCGGACAAAATGTTTTTGCCGGAAAAAGATTCGGTATGATTAAATTCGGAAGCAGGGTTGACGTAATTGTACCGGAGAAATGGGTTGAAAAAGTAAAAGAAGGCGATAAAGTAACAGCAGGCGAAACGATTTTATTTGAGCTGCCTTGATGAAAAAGCCTAAAGTTTCCCGGTCAGTATTCCCTAACACTTTCACCTGCCTGAATGTTTTCAGCGGTTTTTGTTCAATCGTTTTTGCCAGTCAGGGCGAAATTCTTTATTCGTGCCTTGCAATTGCTTTTGCTGCTATTTTTGATGCGCTCGACGGACTTGTAGCAAGGCTTACAAAATCTACAAGTAAATTCGGAGTTGAACTAGATTCGCTGGCAGATGTAGTAAGTTTCGGGGCAGCCCCATCGTTTCTTATTTATTCAGCATTTCTTTCGGGATATGGAATTATCGGAATAATTATCAGTTCGCTGCAGCTTGTTTTCGGAGCTTTGAGACTTGCAAGATTCAACGTCCAGCTAACCGGTTTCGATAAATCATACTTCACCGGTGTACCCATTCCTTTTGCCGCGCTTACAATTGCGGCTTTAACATTGAATTATCCCTTGCACGATTTTTTACGATATAATATTGAAGTAACAGTAATAATATTATCGATAGCATTAGCGTTGCTTATGGTAAGTAAAGTTACTTTCGATACACTTCCAAAATTTACTTTATCCGATATGAAGAAAAAACCTGCTTCACATATTTTTTCAGTTGCAGCTCTTATTGTATTAGTAATATCTAAAGGTTCTTTCTTGTTTTTTATACTGATTACTGTATTATTTTTAAGTATTTTACGGCAAATATTTAACAGAATGTTCAAACCTGCGGATAAACCGGTTGAACTAAAAAAGGAAATTTAAAAAGGAGAATATATGTTTGCATTTATAGGAAATCTCGGGACAGGTGAAATCCTGATAATTCTTCTTATTATTCTTTTGCTTTTTGGAGCGAAAAAAATTCCCGAACTTGCCAGGGGACTTGGCAAAGGGATGAAAGATTTTAAGAAAGCGTTGAACGACGTAGAAGACGAAATCAAAAATACAGACGACGAAAAAAAAGAAGATAAAAAATAAATTTAATTAAATCCGGAATTCTAAATTGTTACCTTACAAAAACCATCAAGAAAAATTAAATTTAATAAAAAGCGGGAAATTGTCGCTGTTAGAAAATGTTAAATATTTTCTTGACCGTGCAGAAGAAAAAAAAGATATAAACGGTTTTAACTTTGTTTTTAAGGAAGATGCTTTAAAAAGCGCTTTGGATATTCAAAAGAAAATTATTCAAGGTAATGCCGGCAGATTAGCAGGTATGGTAATAGCCATTAAAGATGTTCTTGCACTTAAAGACAAGCAGCTTACCTGCTCTTCAGGAATATTGAAGAATTTTATTTCACTTTATACAGGGACTGCTGTTCAAAAAATAATTGATGAAGATGCAATAATTATAGGTAAAACCAATTGCGATCAATTTGCAATGGGTTCGTCTAATGAAAATTCTTTCTTCGGGAATTGCCTTAATCCCTGCGATCTTACCCGTGTACCCGGAGGTTCAAGCGGAGGGTCTGCTGCTGTTGTTGCTGCAGGACTTTGCGATGCCGCGCTTGGTACCGACACAGGTGGATCGATAAGACAGCCGGCAGCATTTTGCGGTATTTACGGACTTAAGCCCACTTACGGAAGAGTTTCGCGGTATGGCTTGACAGCTTACGCTTCTTCTTTCGATTGTATCGGTCCTATGACCGGAAATGTTGATGATGCCGAACTTATACTTTCAGTGATTTCCGGCTTCGATCCAAAAGACTCTACTTCGATGAATATAGAACCTGCTTTATCAGGGAAAGATTATGAACAAACTTCAAAATATAAAATAGGCGTTCCAAAGGAATACTTTGCCGAAGGTCTTGATACTGAAATAAAGCTGAGAATTGAAGAATATATTTCCTTTCTTAAAAACTCAGGATTCGAGTTTGTTAATATAAATCTGCCATATACTCAATATTCTATAGCAACTTATTACATTTTAACAACTGCCGAAGCATCATCAAACCTTTCACGGTTCGATGGTGCCAGATACGGTTTTCGCTCGGATTATGAAGGTTCTCTTGCCGATATGTACACTCATTCCCGCTCGGAAGGTTTCGGCGAGGAGGTTAAGCGCAGAATAATGCTGGGAACTTATGTACTTTCTGCAGGTTACTACGATGCATACTACAGAAAAGCTCAGCAGGTACGAAGGTTATTTAAAAACGATTTTGAAAATGCTTTTAAACAAGTTGACTTGCTTATCACTCCCACAGCTCCGACCTCAGCATACAAACTAGGTGAAAAATCGAATGATCCGCTTCAGATGTATCTTGGTGATATTTATACAACATCTGCAAATCTTGCCGGAATTCCTGGAATAAGTATTCCTGCAGGCGTAAACAAACAAAATTTGCCTATCGGGATTCAGTTTATGGCAAATCATTTTCAAGAAAATAAACTGATAAATATCAGCCGTTTTATTGAAAATAATTTCAAAAACGGCAAGTAAATAATGAGCATACTTGCAGATCAAAATACAAATGTAATTGTTCAGGGAATTACCGGAAGTGAAGGCTCTTTTCACACTGCCCAGATGCTTGAATACGGTACTAAAATTGTTGCCGGTGTTACTCCGAATAAGGCTGGGACAAAAATATCGGATATTCCCGTTTTTAATACAGTTGCTGATTCTGTTAATAACTTTAAGATTGATGCTTCTGTTATTTTTGTACCTGCAGCTTTTGCAGCAGATGCAATTCTTGAAGCAGCCTACTGTAATATCAAACTTATTATCTGCATTACCGAAGGAATTCCCGTTAACGATATGATAAATGTTTATGATTATATCAAAGGGAAAGAAATTCATCTTATAGGGCCAAATTGCCCCGGAATAATTTCACCGGGAAAAACAAAAATCGGGATAATGCCGGGATTCATTCATAAGCCAGGAAATATTGGCGTTGTTTCGCGAAGCGGAACTTTAACTTACGAAACTGTGAAACAATTAACAGATCTCGGTCTGGGTCAGTCAACTTGTGTTGGAATAGGAGGCGATCCTGTAATAGGAACTCAGTTCAAGGAAATAATCCGACTTTTTAATGAAGACCCTGAAACCGAAGGTATAATTATGATCGGTGAAATCGGAGGCACTGCCGAAGAGGATGCCGCATTATACATAAAAGATAACGTTAAAAAACCTGTTGCAGCCTTTATTGCAGGAAGAACTGCTCCGCCCGGAAGAAGAATGGGACACGCTGGAGCAATAATCAGCGGAGGCAAAGGAACGGCAGCTGATAAAATTGACACTTTAAAAAAAGCAGGAATTGCCGTTGCCGATTCCCCTGCCGATATCGGAATTACATTAAAAAATTTATTATAAATTTATAGTTTAATTACACGCTTAATTTTTGGAGATTAAATTGAATAACAGAACTTTAGCAATTCTTAAACCGGATTGCGTAAGAAAAAATCTTATTGGAGAAGTATTAACTAAAATTACATCAGCCGGATTTACAATTAAGGCAATTAAAATGGTGCGCCTTAATAAAGATTCTGCCGGCGGATTTTACGAAATTCATCGCGATAAACCTTTTTTCGGCTCATTACTTGATTATATGACTTCAGGACCTTGCATTCCGGTTGTGCTCGAAAAGGAAAATGCCGTAAACGATTTCAGAACTTTAATTGGCGCTACCGATCCGGCTAAAGCTGCCGATGGCACTATCCGCAAATTGTTTGCCGATAGTATCACTCAAAATATTATTCATGGTTCCGACTCTGATGAAAATGCCGCAATTGAAATATCGCATTTTTTTTCGAGAAAAGAATTACTGGAAAATTACGGATTATAATGCCATTAAAAAAATGGAATAAAATAAGCGAAAGCACTTTTAAACAAAATGCGCACTGGTCGTATAAAATTGATAAATTCAACATTAACGGCGGTAACCAGCTTGAATACCATTACGTCCATACCAACGGCTCTACAATGGTCATCCCCATTACTTCTGACGGAAAGATTCTGATGGTTAATCAATACAGATACCTTAACCAGATGGAAAGTCTCGAATTCCCCTGCGGTTCTGTTGAAGATGGACTTTCATTTGAAGAAAATGCTCAAAAAGAGCTGAGAGAAGAAACCGGTTTTTCGGCAGCAAAGATTATTAAAACGGGTTTTTTTGCACCCTATACAGGCGCCAGCGACGAATTATGCACAGTTTTTATTGCCTTGGAATTAACAGAAAACCCTTTGCCTGCAGATATTACTGAAGATTTTGAATTATACCGCTTTTCTTTCGATGAAATTAGAAGTATGATTGCACAACGAATTATATGGGACGGGCTGACTCTTGCAGCCTGGTCTTTTTCTCAGAAAATAATTTTGGATAATTACCTATAGAGACAAATTTGGGAAACAAGATTTTTGAAAAATACGGAATGCTGGCCGATAATAAACTCGGTGCCAGAATTTTGATAAATTCAAAAAGCAAAATCTTGTTTGTTAACGATAATTTTCTTTTTGATTTCATGGGAAATAATCCTGATAATATTTCTCTAACCGCAAAAAACCTCGATATTATTTTCAATATGTTCCATAACGGAAAACGAAAATCCTTTTCGGAAATTATTAAAGAGGCAGCATTACAAAATTCAATTTCTGTTCAATTATTTTTTAAACCCGATTGCGGAAAAGAAACTTTAGTAGATTTCAGTGCTGTATTATTAAACAGTGAGGATGATATTTTATTAGGCGTCTTTTCAAAAAGCAATAAGAATGATACTTCCGATTTAATGCAGTTCAGCCTTAAAAATTACCGCGTAACATTTAACGCCGCCAGTGAAGCAATATTTATCTGCGACCCCGAAAATGGCAATATTCTTGATGTGAATAGTGCAGCATTAGACTTATTCGGTTATTCCTATCTCGATATTTTCAACATAAATCCCGATGATTTAATAAGAGGCAGCGAAAATAATTGCATTTCCTTTTCGGGATTAATAAAAAGTACCGAATATGCGGGACTTCAATTTTCGGAAATGGCAGCAAGAGATAAGAATAATAAAAAAATGTGGATTGAAATTAGTACGAAATTCTACCGAACAAATAATATAAAACGTGTAATTGCTATAATAAGAGATATTTCGCAAAGGAAGAACTCCGAAAAATATATAAAAGATAATGAGTTAAAATACCGTACGCTTTTTGAAACAGCAAACGATGCTATTATAATAATTAAAGATTTGGTTATTGTAGACTGCAATATAAAAGCTTTGGAACTGCTAAAATGCTCTCATCACGAAATTATATCACATTCCCCTTTCGAATTTTTCAGTGTAAATTCCGAAAATGAAATGAATTCGGTAAGCAACACAATCATTAAAATCAATAATGCCTTAAATGGAGAGACGCAATTTTTTGAATGGATTAATAGAAAAAAAGACGGAACACTCTTCGAAACAGAAGTAAGTCTGAATAATATTATCGTTGGCGAAGATAATTATCTGCAAGCCATTATCCGGGATGTATCCGAAAGAAAAAAATATGAAAAAAGTCTTATCGAATCGGAAAACAAATTTCGTGATTTTGCTGAAAAATCAATAATCGGGATTTTTCTTATTCAAGACGACGTTTTTAAATATATGAATCAGAAACTCATTCAAATTTTAGGTTTCGAAAGGAATGATGATAATGACATGCTTAAACTTCAAGATATAATTCATCCCGATGATTTTGAATTTGTGTCAAATAGTTTTAACAATAGTTCTTTATGCGCTTCCGATTCCATAAACTCTGATTTTCGATGTATTAAACAGAACAAGCAGATAATACACGTAGAGATTTATGGATCTAGGACTTTTTTTAATGAGGAACCTGCCGTTGTAGGATCGCTGATTGATGTAACTGAAAGGAAAAAAATTGAAATGGCAGTTATGGCTGCTAAGGAAGAAGCCGAAAAATCAAATAAATTAAAATCCGAATTTCTGGCGCAGATTTCCCACGAAATCCGAACACCTGTAAACTCTATTTTAAGTTATGCCGGACTTATAAAAGAAGAACTTGAAGAAAACATTCCTATTGAACTTGCTCAAAGCTTTTCTATTATGAACCGGGCTGGTAAAAGAATTATCAGAACAATCGATTTAATTTTAAATATGTCGCAGCTTCATACAGGAACATTCGAATACATCCCTACAAAATTTGATATTTACGGCAGAGTCCTTGATAATCTTTATCTTGAATACAAAAAAATTGCTGCGGAAAAAAATCTGCAGCTTTATCTTGATTGCCAGAAAGAAGAAAAATACAACATCTTTGCTGACGAATACACAGTCTATCAAATATTTGTCAATTTAATTGATAACGCAATTAAATATACCGATAAAGGCAGTATAAGAATACTGCTCGGAAGAGATAACGAAAACAATATTTTTGTTGAAGTTACAGATACAGGAATCGGAATAAAGGAAGAATATCTTCCGCATATTTTTGATGCTTTCACTCAGGAAGACCAGGGATATACCCGTAAATTTGAAGGTAATGGTCTCGGACTTGCTCTTGTAAAAGAATACTGCCGCCTGAATAAAGCTTTGATAAATGTTAAAAGTCAAAAAGGAATCGGTTCAACATTTAAAGTAACATTTATTTAAACAGACTCAACTACAATCTTCGAGCCTTCAACTTTTACAATAATTATATCTGTCCCTTTTGTAATATACTCCCCCGAAGTTACTACATCATATTTTTTACCGCCGAACGAAGCTGTTCCTGAAGGACGCAAATCTGTAATTGCCTTCCCTTTTTCGCCCGATAAATCGGATATTTCCGGTTCATACGAAACATACCCGGAAGAAGAGTCGATATTTTTTTCGAGGATAAGATTCGACCACATTTTTGTTTTAGGCAAAAATCTTGATAATACAATTATTGCAACAGTTGAAAATACAAATGCCAGTCCTAATTGTACAGCCGCATAATACAACATATCAGCATCAACTGCCGGAAAATCAGATATTAAGCCTAAAAATAATGAACCAACTATACAAATAATACCTACAATACCAATCACGCCAAAACCTGGAGTTACAAATATTTCTATTATAAGCAGGATTACGCCGATTACAAAAATCGTTATTTCCAAACCGGTTGCAAGTTCCAAAATATAATTTGTTCCAAAAAACAAAGCTAATGCAACAACAGCAGCTGTTCCTGGCAATCCCCAGCCCGGGGTCTTAATTTCTGTAAATAATCCTACAAGTCCTATCATAATAAGTAAAGAAGATATAACCGGATTATTAATAAATCGCACAAGATCTTCAGCCCAGTTTGTCTCAAACTTAACAATCTCAGCTTCTTCAAGATTAAAAGATTCTTTTACCTGAGCTATGGAAGTTAAAATTGTATCGGCTATCCCGTATTTTACCGCTTCTTCGGAAGTTAGGGTTATTAGTTGTGTGCTGTCAACCAATCCTTCAACAACAATTCTTTCATCAACCATTCCTTCTGCAATTTTTGTAGGGCGCTTATTTTTTTCTGCAGTCGACCTCATTTCGGAGCGCATATACGATTGATATTTTTCCGCTTGTTTTTCACCAGATTGATCAACAACTGTAGATGCGCCAATCGAGGCTCCAGGGACCATAACAATCTTCTCGCAGGATAATGAGATAAGTGCTCCTGCAGAAATTGCACGTTTATCTATAAATGCAATTGTTTTAACTTTACAGTTCAATATTGCATCCTTAATTTGTGTAGCAGCGTCAACTCTTCCTCCAAAAGTATTTATTTCGAATATTATTGCATCGGCCGAAATCTTTTCAGCTTCTTCAACAACCCGCTTTATATGAGGAGCAAGACCGAGATCAATTTCCCCGTCAATTTTTGCAATAATAATCTTACCGTTTTGCGGAACAATAGTGCTGCAAAAAATAAATAACATAAATATCATTTTAAGAAGCTTCAAACAAACCTCCGTTAATAAAAATTATTGTACCACTTAAAATATAAATACTTTTAACTTAATATATAAGTATTTACTTATTTTTTAAAATATAAATATGCAGTAAATTATTTATACTATAATTATATGGAAGATCATAAATAATTAACGTATTTTTTATATCTGATTTTAAAAAAATAGTTAAGATAACATTTGAAATTTTCGTTAGTTAATAAAGATTCAAAAAGCAAAGCCCGCGCCGGTGTTTTGCATACAAGCCGCGGACTTGTGGAAACTCCTATTTTTATGCCGGTAGGAACTCAAGGAACTGTAAAGGCTGTACCTCAAAGAATTCTTTCAGATGAAATTGAAGCTCAGATTATTTTAGGGAACACTTATCATTTATATTTGCGCCCGGGAACAAAAATACTGGAAAAAGCCGGAGGACTTCATAAATTTATGAATTGGGAAAAACCTGTTTTAACCGACAGCGGCGGTTTTCAGGTTTACAGTCTTTCGGCTCTGCGGAAAATGAAAAAAGACGGAGTAGAATTCCGCTCGCATCTTGACGGGTCCAAACATTTTTTTTCACCCGAAAAAGTAATTGAAATACAAAGAAGCATCGGTTCCGATATAATGATGGTTTTGGATGAATGCACTCCTTATCCCTGCGAATACGAATACGCAAAGAAATCACAAATTCTTACTTCCGAATGGGCTTGGCTTAATAAAAAAGCTTTCGAAAACTCAACACCGCTTTATGGAAACGAACAATATCTTTTCGGAATAGTCCAAGGCAGTATTTACAAAGATTTGCGTGAAAAGTCGGCTGCAGATCTTACTTCAATAGGATTTGACGGTTATGCTATTGGAGGTTTGGCAGTTGGCGAACCTGCTGAAACAATGTACGATATAGTTAATTTTACTTCCGATTTTCTTCCCGAAAACCAGCCTCGTTATTTGATGGGTGTGGGAAGACCGGAAAATATTCTCGAGTGTATTGAAAGAGGAATTGATATGTTCGATTGCGTTATGCCAACCCGTAATGCACGCAATGCATACCTTTTTACTTCCGAAGGCATTGTTTCGATAAGAAATAATTCGTATAAGGACGATTTTACACCTTTGGACAACAATTGTAATTGCTACACATGCAGAAATTTTTCAAAAGCTTATCTGCGCCACCTTTTTACAGCCAAAGAAATTCTAGCTTACGAATTAGCTTCAATTCACAATTTAACATTTTACCTCAACCTTGTTAAGCAAGCACGCAAAGCAATATTAGAAAATAATTACACTGATTGGAAAAATTCTATCATCAATAAAATTTCACAAAAAGAAAACGAATTAAAGGAGGAATAATATGAATCTTATTTTAGCAATGGCACCTCAGGGCGGCGAAGGCGGAGGCGGATTAGTTGGAACATTAATAATGTTCGGAGCAATTTTCGCTATTTTTTATTTTATGATTATCAGACCGCAGCAGAAACGCCAGAAAGAAAGGGACGCAATGATAAATGCCATTCAGAAAGGCGATAAAATAGTAACCAGCAGCGGAATTCATGGCACAGTTGCTGGATTAGAAGATAAAACAGTATTAGTTGATTGCGGAAATAATGTAAAACTTAAATTCGAAAGATCGGCTATTGCTACAGTAATTAAATAATATTTATAGGGAAAGCAATGTTTTGTTCCGTTGAAGAAGCAATAAAAGAAATTAAACAAGGAAATATTATCATTATTGTTGACGATGAAAATCGTGAAAACGAAGGCGATTTTGTATGCGCAGCAGAATTTGTAACTGCAGAGAAAGTTAATTTTATGGCAAAGTTCGGACGCGGATTGATATGCGTACCTATAACAGAAAAACGAGCCTGCGAACTTGAACTGCCAATGATGATCAGCAACAACAGCGCTCTTCACGGAACCCGTTTTTCTGTTTCGGTAGATGCAATTGAAGGAACGACCACAGGAATATCTGCTGAAGACAGAGCAGTTACAATTAAAAAAATTGCTTCACTGAATTCAAAACGTGAAGATTTCGGGAAACCCGGACACATTTTCCCTCTTATTGCCACTGAAGAAGGTGTATTAGGGCGCCCCGGACATACAGAGGCTGTTGTTGATCTGTGTAAATTAGCCGGGTTAAGCGGAACCGGAGTATTATGCGAAATTCTAAATGATAACGGCTCTATGGCAAGAATAAACGATTTAAGAAAGGTCTCAGAGGAACATAAATTAAAAATAATCAGTGTTGAACAAATATTCAAATACCGGGTTCAAAAAGATAAACTGATTGAGAAAATTACATCGATACCTCTGCCAACTCAATTAGGAAAATTTGAATTAAATCTTTTCGTAAGCATTATCGATAAAAAAGAACACATTGCGCTAGTTAAAGGTGATATCAATCCTGAAGAACCTACACTTGTCAGACTTCACTCGGAATGTATGACCGGCGATGTTTTTCATTCTCTGCGATGCGACTGCCACGATCAGTTAATTACTTCTCTTAAAATTATTGAGAATGCTGGTAAAGGAGTCTTGCTGTATATGCGGCAGGAAGGCAGAGGCATAGGGCTGGTTAATAAGATTAAGGCTTACGATCTTCAGGATAAAGGTTTCGATACTGTTGAAGCTAATGAAGAACTTGGATTTAAAGCAGATCTGCGAGATTACGGAATAGGCGCCCAAATACTTTTGGAACTTGGATTAAAGAAAATAAAATTGCTGACTAATAACAATAAAAAAGTAACCGGTCTTCAAGGTTACGGACTGGAAATAACTGAACGAGTACCTTTGGAAATTGAGCCGAATGAATATAACATTAGATATCTTAAAACAAAACGTGATAAACTGGGACATATAATTCTTCAAAAACCTAATTGATTTTTTCTTGATATTTGGGAAGTGTAAAGGAAAATTCCGTTCCTTTACCTTGCTGGGATTTCACAGATATTTCTCCTTTATTGAGGTGAATAAATTCCTTACATAAAATTAGTCCAAGTCCGGAACCTTCCTCATTTTGGGTGCCGGCAGAAGAAACATTTTGGTCAATCTGGAATAGTTTATTAATTTTCCCTTGTTCCATTCCAACACCAGTATCTTTAACTTTAATAAGAATATTTTCATCATTTAATTCTACTTTTATATCTATTTTTCCACCTCTATCTGTAAATTTAATTGCATTTGACATTAAATTACGGAAAATTGTCTTTACCATATTGGGATCGGCAAACGCAAATATTTTTGTGTCATAAGTTGCCTTTAACAGAATTCCTTTATTTACGGCATTACCTTCATCATTTCATCTAAGATGCTACTAATACTTATCTTATTTGGCTCAAATTCGATTCTGCCTGTTTTAATACGCGCTCAATATAATAGATTTTCAAGTAACCCAAAAGTCAATTTAGCTGATTTTAGAATGTTTTCGGCAACCACTTTAAGGTCTTCTTTCGAAATGTCATTTACTTCATCAACCAGATATTTTGAACACCCTAATAATGCTAAAAAAGGACTTCGTAAATCGTGAGCAATTATTGAAAAATAATTATCTTTGCTGGCTATTTCCTGATTTAGTTCCTTTATTGTTTTATCCAGATCCTTCGTCCTTTCGCTATCTTTATTTTCAAGTATCTTATTCCGCTTCAGTATAGACTTTGTTCTTAATTTTAAGTGTAGGATAACCGAAAATACAATTGAAAGCTTTTCTTCTGCAGAACGGGGTTTTTTGTTTGGCATTTTTTTCTCCATTATTTTAGTATTCAAAGATATAAAAATGCCGCTTAATTTTTTCGCATTATCAGGGGTAACTTCGCTACGCTTGGTTACCCCTGATATTCCAATTATCTCCCTTTCCTATTTGTCTCGTTTTTATTGGAGGCAATATATTTCATTGTTCATTGTCTATTGGACTTTATATCATTTCTCTATCAAGCCTATTTTATGATTGATTTTTATCATTTATTAAAATATGTTGAAAAGTAAAAAATTTTACATAGGTGACTTATGGATGCAGTTTTGCTTGCAAGACTTCAGTTTGCGCTTACAATAGGTTTTCATTTCATTTTCCCCCCCATATCAATCGGTTTAGCCTGGCTGCTTGTAATATTCGAAGGATTGGGCTGGAAAAAGAACAATATAATTTACCAGAATATGGGAAAATTTTTCGGGAAACTTCTGGCAATAACTTTTGCAATTGGCGTTGCAACCGGCATAGTTATGGAATTTCAGTTCGGAACAAACTGGGCTGAATATTCTAAATTTGTAGGCGATATTTTCGGAGCTCCGCTTGCCGCCGAAGGAATTTTTGCTTTCTTTTTGGAATCCGGCTTTTTAGGGCTTTATCTTTTCGGCAGGGACAGGGTTTCGAAAGGTGTTCACTGGTTTGCTATTTTTATGGTAGCCGCAGGTTCAACAATTTCCGCTTTCTGGATTTTGGTAGCAAACAGCTGGCAGCAAACACCGGCAGGGTTTATTTTAAGAAACGGACGCGCGGAACTTACCGATTTTTGGGAAGCTGTTTTTAATCCTTCCACTATTATAAGATTTTTACACACATTTGACGCTGCTTTAATAACCGGAGCATTTTTTGTTGCCGGAATTTCCGCATATCTTATTATTAAGGATAAACAAAAAGAAATGGCTTTTCATACCCTTAAAATTGCTGTTATTTTCGGATTGATTGCATCTTTGCTTGAACTTTTTCCGTTCGGGCACGAACACGCAATTCAGGTGGCAAATACGCAGCCTGCTAAATTTGCCGCTCAGGAAGGAATTTACGAAACCCAAAAAGAAGCCGGTCTTGTTGTTTTCGGGATCCCATCGGAAGATCCTCTTGAGTTAAAATACGAGGTAAAACTGCCCGGGCTGCTAAGCTATATGCTTTACGGTGATGTTTCTGCCGAAGTTAAAGGGCTCAATGAATTTCCAAAGGACGAACATCCGCCTCTGTTTATTACTTTTTTGTCCTTTCATACTATGGTTGCCCTAGGTTCTTATTTCATTTTTATTATGGCAGTTTCTTCATTGCTGCTTTATAAAAAGAAACTTCACAAAAATAAATTTATATTGAAATTACTTCTTTGGTCAACTCCTCTTCCTGTTATTGCCTGCCAGCTTGGCTGGGCTGCAACCGAGGTAGGACGCCAGCCCTGGATTGTTCAGGGAATGCTTAAAACCAAAGATGCCGTTTCGGTAACTGTGCCGGCAGAATATATCTTATTTTCTATTATTCTTTTTTCTGTTGTTTATTTAATTCTTGGCGGATTATATGTTTATTTGCTTTCTAAAAAAATAAATGCCGGACCCGAGCCGGTTCATACAACGGAGGCTGTATAATGGACTTAAATTTTATCTGGTTTATTTTGCTTATGTTCCTGATAATCGGCTACGCTATTTTGGACGGATTTGATTTGGGCGTTGGCATTCTTCATTTTTTTTCAAAAAGCGATGATGAAAGAAGGATTAATATTAATGCAATTGCCCCTGTTTGGGACGGTAACGAGGTGTGGCTGATTACTGCCGGCGGAGCGCTTTTTGCAGCTTTCCCAATAGTTTATGCAACTGTATTCAGCGGATTTTATATTGCTTTTATGCTTCTTCTTACAGCGCTTATTTTCAGAGCGGTTTCTATGGAATTTCGCGGAAAAGTTGATTCGCCCCGCTGGAGAAAAATTTGGGATTTCGGGTTTGCTTCGGGAAGTCTTTTATCCGCATTGCTTTTCGGCGTAACTGCAGGAAATATTTTACGGGGAATACCTATAAATTCCGAACTGATGTTTGAAGGAAATTTTATCGGATTATTAAATCCTTATTCCCTGCTTACCGGTTTAATTGCTGTTGTTTTATTCAGCTTGCACGGCGGCATATTCCTTATGCAGAAAACCGAAGGCGTACATAAAGAAAATATTGCGGGCAAGCTTAACGGTTTGTGGATAATTTTTGTAATTCTTTTCTTTGTTCTGTTATTATATACAATATTCGAAGCCCGTTACTTGTTTGATAATGTTTTAAGAAATCCGTTATTCTATTTCTTTTCCGCACTTTTGCTGTTATCTGTTATTTATATTCCTGTAGGAATTAAATCGGGCAAGTTTAAAGCTGCATTTATAGCTTCTTCTCTTATTATATTATCTATGATCAGCTCGATGTCCGTATCTTTATTTCCTTCTTTTATTCCTTCGAGCATAAGCAAAGAATTTAATCTTACTATTTATAATGCTTCTTCATCGCAAACTACTCTGCAAACAATGCTTATAATTGCTTTAATAGGGATGCCGCTTGTAATTCTTTACACAATTTTTATTTACAAAGTTTTTAAAGGAAAAGTAATTATAACAAAGGACAGCTATTAAGTACATATACGCTATTAGAAAAGAAAATAATAACAGATTAGTATTAACGCTATATCTTGTTTGAGCTTAAATTTTTTTATACAGATTATTCTTATTTACCGGAATACGGCTAAAGGCAGGCAGTTTTTTGAGGTAATGCGGTTTTAACAGGAAATTTTAAACCGCATTTTATGAGTGATGAAGTTTAATAAATATTATTTTAGTTTTGCAGTCAGGTTGCTCTTTAACAAATTAAATACTAATTTTTTCAAGCATCCCATTTAAGTTTTACTTTTGAAGCAGCCATTTGTTCGTGGTTAAATTCTGGAACCAAATCACTGATAATATCTATTATTTCATTTTTAGGCATTTGTGTTTTTCTATTCGAAACATACTCAATCGCTTCGTACAATTTTTCGCTTACAAAACACGAAGCATTTTTTGATGTCATAATTTTCTGATGTTCAGTCCTTTCAAATTCTTCACTTTCAAGCTGAAGTTCTTCATAAAGTTTTTCACCGGGACGCAAACCCGTTATTTTAATATCAACATCAACACCTTCTTGCAAACCCGAAAGCTTAATCATATCTTTGGCAAGATCCATTATTTTAACCGGTTCGCCCATATCAAGAACAAAAACATCACCGCCAACACCAAGCGCCGAAGCTTGTAAAACAAGCTGAACAGCTTCCGGTATTGTCATAAAATAACGCGTCATTTCCGGATCGGTTACTGTTATCGGTCCGCCTTTTTTAATTTGCTTTTTAAACGTCCTTACAACGCTGCCCCTGCTGCCAAGCACATTTCCAAACCGTACAGCCGAATAATATGATCCGCTCTTTCTGGCGGCATCCAATATTATCATTTCGCCTATTCTTTTTGTTGCACCCATAATACTTGTAGGATTTACGGCTTTATCTGTTGATATGCCCACAAAACGTTCAATGTTATATTCAATACATGTATCCACAAGATTTTTTGTTCCTATAACATTGTTTGAAATTGCCTCCTGAGGGTGGGCTTCCATTAATGGAACGTGTTTATGAGCTGCTGCGTGAAATACAACTTGCGGGCGATACTTATCAAACGCTGCGTTTAACCTTTCTTTCATTCGCAGGTCGGCAATAAACGAAGATAATTTTACTTTACTGAATTGCGAGAGCTTTACTACAGCTAACAATTCTTGCTCTATTTCAAAAACAGAATTTTCACCATGACCTAAAAGTATAAGATCGGATGGCTCAAACTGAATAAGCTGCCTGCATAATTCACTGCCTATCGAACCGCCAGCACCTGTAACAAGAACTCTTTTCCCTTTTAATAAATTGCTTACCGAATGAATATCTGTTAAAACCGGATCGCGTCTTAACAAGTCTTCAATTTGAATTTCGCGCATTGTACCAATTGTAATATTACCGTCTAAAATTTCGGTTACCGATGGAACAGTTAATAATTTTATCTTATTCTTGTTGCATATTTCGGCTACCTGTCTTACAATTTTTCCTGAAACACGAGGCATAGCTATTACGATGTAATCAATTTCTTTTTTTTTAACAACCTCATCCAATTTTTCTAATTTTCCAATTATCGGAATTCCGCGTAATATCAGTTTTTGCTTTTTGGAATCATCATCAAGAAATGCAATAGGTTTGTAACCTGATTTCGGGTGCCTCTGCATCGATTGAACTATATTTATTCCGGCATCTCCTGCACCTAGAATAAGCACTTTTTTATCGGAATTTACATCTTCAATACGGCGCGAATGGATTTGTTCGAAAATCCGGATGCTTATTCTTGATGAATAACATAATAACATAAAAATTATTCCGTCAATATAAGGCAGCGAAGCAGGAAGGCCATTAAAAGGATACAAATCCAGTTTATCAAAAAGGTTAAATAGAAATACCTGGATAACAAGATTTAATAATGATGCAAGCCCAAGCCTTTGCGCTTCATCGAAACCTGCTTTACTCCACAGCAGACTGTAAACCCGGAAATTGTAAAGCATTAATATTTTTATTACAAAAAAAGATATTAAATATAGTATTAATGCATCGCCGTAAACAGCAAAATTCAATTTCCCGTCGAGCCGTAAAAACAAAGCAAACAAAGGTGAAAAAATTGCAAAAAATATATCGAAATATAATAAGTGCCGGTTTCTTAACTTTTGTGTTTGATTATATACATAATTTAATAACATATGCTACCCGCCAAATGGTTAAATAATTAGTTATATATTTGGAATTTGTATGGATTCGGAAAGTTTTAGAAGAATTTACTTAAATTTTTTTGTTTTGTGATTTGAAGCAACTAAAGGTTAAGGTTAAGGAAAAGGTTAGGCTAAGGTTAAAAGGTAACTAAAAACAGTTTTTAGTACATAGTAATTAGTTTTTAGTAAAGACTTACGACTGAAAACTTATAACTGTTTTTCCGTGTACCCAGCTTGCCCGGTTTACCCGGTCACTGACGTGCCACTGCCGGGTTCATTGATAATTGTTAGGGGCTCATTTAACGAACAGTGAATTTTCCCTTCCGTATAAAACATCTTCCGCTATCTGTTTAATTTCTGTTTCGAATATTTTGGCTTCCGGTTCTTTTACCCATTTAATTAAATTTATTTTATCAGCAGGGAAAGAGCTAAGAATTTCATAAATGGCAATCGGGTCAACACCCGCTTCTTTGGTTTTTGCTTCTTCAACAATTTCACGGAAATTACATTTATAATTTTTGCAAATTACTCTTATATCGGCAATATCTTTTACTTCGTAACGGAATAAAGCGGTTAATTTATTTGATAAAATATTCCTTAAACTATCAACCTTGCCTAGTATCTTATTTACCTGAAAATCGCCATAGTGATCAGCAACATCATTTATCAAGTCAATTTTAAGTTCGATATTATTTTTTATTAGAAAAAATTGTGCATAAAATTCAGTTCTTCTTATCCTTTGAAAATCGATTTCAAAATGATATTTATTGCCATTTTCGCCAAGAGATTTATAAAAGGTTTCAACATATTTTTCAAAATTACTATCGTTGTTTACAAATAAATCGAGATCATCGGAATAGCGGTGTTGAAAATAATGCCGGCTAAGTGCGGTACCACCTGTTAGATAAAAGGGTATGTTTAATTCTTTCACGATATTCAGTATCCCATCCTGAAACGGATAAAGGTTCGCCGAATAATATTCTTCTAATTGATTCATATCTTCCTCTTAGTCCCTTATCTCTTAACCTATTTATAGTCTCCGGAGTTAAAAGTTGTTTTAGCAGGTCAGCGCCTAAAATATCTAAAAGTTCGTACCAATTTAATCTTTCCAGCATTCTGTTCAGCATTAGTTTAAATTCATAACTGTCAATAGATTTCAAATCTCTGCTTATTACTTCAGCGATAGGAAGAAGATCAGTATTATAATCCCAAAATATTTTCTTTATTGTAATGTACTTTTCATCAATCGACATAATCACTTTACAAAATTAAGGTACGCTTTAAATAAAATAACTGTTATAAATATAAAAAACGAAAAACAAAATTACACTTAATTTCCTTTACAACAGGTTAAGATTAAGGTTAAACGACTAAAAACAGGTTACGAAAAAGATTAAAGTTAAGGCTTAGGTTAAGGAAAAGCTATCAATTCTTAATTCTTAATTTTTAATTCTTAATTCTTAATTGCCTTTAAAGTATTTCCTTCCTGCTTTTATTTCTTACTACCAACGAAAAAGTGCGTGCTAAAATAATCCCTATTATTATTCCTGTAATATTCGCGCTTATATCTGAAAGCTGGAAACTCCTGTGCGGCACATATAATTGACCGGCTTCTATAAGTGTAGAAACTAAAATCATTATTAAAAGTGAATAAAAATAACAGCTCTTATTTAATGAATTAAACCTCTCCTGGAAATGAAGATATAGAGTTAAAAAGAATGTGAAAACTGCATAGTTAGAAAAATGCAGCAGCACTTCATTTATTTCCATTTTGGGTAAATATTCATAAGGTAAAAGGTTAAACACTAACGATACTAAAAGAATAATTACAAGTATTATAATCAGTACGCCTTCCCTGTATTTGTTCAGCATCTTTGCCAAACCGGTATTTTTAAATTTGTTTAGTATGCGCATAACTATTTCTAAAGTTTAGGTGAAGTGAAAGAGTAGGTTCAGGTTTAGGTTAAGAGGGAAAAGCAGGTTAAGTAGAAAGACAACTTTAGGTTTTTACTTAACCTTAGCCTTAACCTTAGTTTATCCCGTATTTTAAGCCGAATGAGAAAAAGCTTTTATTTTCCGTAACAAAACTGCCGTTTGTTATTTCTTTTTTATGCTTTATGTATCTGTATTCAGCCCCGGCATATAAACTGTGTATTACTTCGTACTCAATATTCAAACCATACTCAGTGTAGTAATTTTTTAATCCCCAAAGAAAAGTATGCTTTGTCTGGTAGCGTTTTTCCTCAAAAGATTCTTCCTGTCCTTTACGGATGTAACTGTAACTTAACCCTGCATTTAACCCGCGAATAATCTTTTTATTAAATGCAGCATAAATCTGATCTGCGTTACTTCCTATCCAGTGCCCCATCTGGTAACCATAGTTTTCGTAAGTTTGGGCTTCATCAGCGTGGAAATAAACAAAAGGCTGTATCTTTGTATATTCAACAGTAATTTCACTTTCGGGTATAAGCGGATTTACAGTTTTTATTCCGGCATTATAACCAAGGGCAGCGGGATATTCAGAATTACTAAGTGACAATTCATCAACAAACAGCGAACCATAGAATTTTGTTTTAATTGCGCTGTTTTTATACCAAAATGACCCGAATAATTGGGCATTTCCGGCATTTTCATCAGGATCGGTTAAATAATGATCCGCGATGCGGAAAAACATAACAGGTATAAGATAAACCGGTTCAAACCTGTCGCTGTAAACCACGCTTTCGCCGATTGATATATTCAATGATTTAACCGGATTAACAGAAATAAGATGCGCGACAAAATATTTTTCTACATTCGAAATATGATCTCTTAATAGCCCGCCCCGGAAAGTGGACGAATCGGAAATGTGTGAATTGAGGTACCCGTGGATATAGGAAAACCTTAGCCATTCTACCGGATTTATTTCCAGCTTAATATTCGGGAATGACGGCGCTTTATCCGATAAAATCAGTTTACCGTTTTCACCGCTTCCGTAATAATTAAAATCCTTCCCGAGTGAAATATGACCCCAATCCCAGTTGAATGTAATGCTTGCAGTTGCCCTGTCAAAATCCTTCCTCACATTAAATTCGTACCCGGTAAGCGGCGAAAATGCTCTTGTATTATCAAAATAATCACCGCCGTAATGATTATCGTTAAACTGTAATTCATAACCAAATGACTCGCCGATATGCCCGTACATTCTTAAACCATTCGTCCAAAGTGTTGATTTCTCCCCTTCTGTCATTTCCAGACTGTAACCTGCAACCGGATCGACAAATAACCCGAACAGGTTATCCTCGTAACTAACAAGCCTGAACCTGTTATATTTATCAAACCCGAATGTATCAGAGCCTAAATCAATAATTTTATTCCCTTCCGCTTCGTACTTTGCCAGATCAAAGCCCAAACGTTTAAGCTCGCTCGAAAACTCCCGTATATAAAAATCCAGCTCGTCCTTTTCAATGCTGCTAAGGCTTTCTCTTTTTCCGTCAATCTCTATAAGTTTACCGGCAATATATATCCTGCTGAACGGCATAATTTCTTCATTAATATCAATTGCTCCTGTAATGCTTAATCTTTCAAGATAGTTATATACCGAGCTTGTTACCGGCTCAAAGTTGACCTGAGAAAAGACAGGAGTAAGAAGTAGGAGTATGAGTAAGATTTTTTTCATATAGTTAGGTTAAGGTTAAGGCTGAGGTTAAGGAAAAGCTATCAATTTTTAATTCTTAATTTTTAATTCTTAATTGTTTTTTTGCCTGCCCCGAGTTTTATTCGGGAAGTTTTTAATGCTTAATTCGTCATTGTGAAAATGTCAGTCTATTTTATAAACTTCTTGTTTATCGTTAACCTTCAAATTATCAGGATTTTGTCTGTTATCAAACAGATTTAGTATAGTTACTATATCCTGCTTTATTCTGTAAATAATAGTTGTTTGTTTTGAAATAACGAATGCCCGTATTTGTTTTTCCTCAAAAATTACTTTACCAGATTGCGGAAACATCGATAATAAGTCAACAGTTGTTTTTATTTGATTGATGAATTGTTGCGCTGAATTTTTTCCCCACATCTCTTTTATGTTTAGAATTATACAGGAGAAATCAGAATATGCGGTTGAAGTCCATTTAATTTTATAATTCATTTTGAATTTGCATCATTACGGTAGAATGATCTATTAGATTCGATTCTCTTTCACTTTCCTCAAATGCTTTTAGTATCAATTCTTTCTGTTTATCAGTAAGGTTTTGCCAAACGGATTCATCTGTAATCGAATAAAATATATTATATACTGCTTCCAAAAGGAATTCATTTTGTGAATTATCAACCATTTTATGAATGATACTTTTTAATTCATTTATTGACATATTTATCTCGCAACTATGGTTTATTTATCTCGTGACAAATATAAATGTTTAATAGAAAAACTACAAGGCAAAGGCAAAGGTTAAGGTTAAACGAATAAAAACAGTTTTTAGTACATAGTAATTAGTATTTAGTAAAAACTTATAACTATTTTTCCTTTGTTCATTCTGCTTGCCCGGCTTTGACGGGCTCATTGTTTATTGATAATTGTTCTTTTTCTTGTTAATAAAATGCTTTTTACAAGATGAATAGGATGAACTATAAATTCTTAATTCTTAATTGTTTTTTTTGCCTGTCCCGAGTTTTTTTTGGGGGGGGGAATTTTTAATGGTTTTTGTTTACCCGTCGCAAGCGTGGGAGTATCCTTTCAATCATTATAAATTATACATTATAAATTGCCTTCTCATTGCTCACTGATAATTGATAATTGTTGCCCTGCTTCCGCTTTATTTTACTTCAAATTCAGAAGCAGGTATTCCAGATTGGCGGATAATGGATTTTAGGGTTCCTGTTTTTATTTCTTTATGGTTTGGTACCGGGACAGTAATTGTGGAATCGTTGGTCTTCAACTGCATAATTATATGGCTTCAACTTTGGCGAACATTTACAAACTTGTATCGAAACAGTATTTTGCAAATGTCATTTCCGGATAAGACCTTTAGTTTACCCAACTGCAATCTGTAAATTGGTTATAAATATTTCTGTATGCAGTCTTTCCTTAATTTCCTTTTCTGATGCATTTTCAAAAAACAATTCCAAAGCTTCTTTTAGATTATTGCGCGCTTCTTCAACAGTATTTCCCTGACTGGCAATATCAAGTTCGGGACATAAAGCAACATATTGGTCATCTTCTCTTTCAATAATAGCTGTAAACTGTTTTGTGTTATTTATATGCTGTACTTTGCTCATTAATTGCCCCAAACGCTAAATTATCAATTTTCCTGGTTTAATATAACAAATATTAAATTGAATGTTAAATGAAATAATTTTTCTTAACCTCAACCTTTCTTTCTTCCGGTTTCCGTGTTTTATTGGTTACTGGTCATTGTTCATTGATAATTGTTCTTCCTCTTCCTGTCCCGAGTTTTTTTCCGGGAATTCTTAATTGCTTTTGCTTAACCTTAGCCTTAACCTCAACCTTGTTACTCATTGTTTATTGATAATTGCTAATTGTTATTATATACGCCTTTTATAATTTCAATTATCCTGTCAATATCTTCGTTGTTCATTGCGGTTCCCGAAGGAAGACAAAGCCCGTTTTCAAAAAGCTTTTCTGCCACACCGTTTCCAAAATACGGATATTTTTCAAATACCGGCTGCAAGTGCATCGGTTTCCATAACGGGCGCGATTCAATATTCTGTTCTTCTAATGCTAATCTTATTTTTTCTCTTGTAACACCATTTGATAATTCCGGATTAACCGTAATGCAGGTTAGCCAGTGGTTTGAATAAGCGCCTGATGGTTCTTCAAGGAAACTAATACCGGGAAGATTGCCGATTTTACTATAATAATAAGCGTTAATTTCTCTTTTCCGTTCTACCCGCTTGTTTAACACTTTCATTTGTCCCCTGCCAATTGCAGCTACAACATTGCTCATTCTGTAATTGTACCCAATTTGCGAATGCTGGTAGTGCGGCGCATTATCGCGTGCCTGAGTAGCTAAGAATCTTGCCTTTTTAATAAATTCTTCATTATCCGAAAGAAGAGCGCCGCCGCCGGAAGTAGTAATTATTTTGTTCCCGTTAAAAGAAAGAATACTCATTATTCCAAAGCTGCCTAAAGGTTTGCCATTATATTTTGAACCAAGAGCTTCTGCAGCGTCTTCAATAATCGGGATATTATATTTTTCAGCAATTTCTGTTATTTCATTCAGCTTAGCGGGCATACCATAAAGATGAACTAATAGTATTGCTTTTGGCATTTTGCCTTTTTTAATTCCGGCTTTAATTGCCTCTTCTAATTTCACAGGATCCATATTCCAGGTTTCTGGCTCGCTATCAATAAACACAGGTACGGCGCCTTGATATACAACCGGATTAACTGTACCCGAAAATGTGAAACTTGAGCAGATTACTTCATCGCCTTGTTTTATTCCCAGTATAATGAGAGCAAGATGAATAGCTGCTGTACCCGCTGAAAGCGCTGCAGCATAGTTTTTGCCAGTGTAAGTTGCCAAATCCTGCTCAAACCCGTCCACACAAGGACCAAGAGGAGCAATCCAATTAGATGCAAAAACTTCTTTTACATATTCAATTTCTTCACCGCCCATATGCGGAGGCGATAAGTATACTTTTTTCATTTATTTTAAGATTAAGGTTAAGGCTGAGGTTAAGGAAAAAGACTAAAAAAGGTTAAGGTTGAAAAGAAAGTAACAAAGTAACAGAGTGACATAATAACAGCTAGTTTTGTTACATTGTCACTTAATTATAAATTGCCTTCTGGTCATTTAATTATAGAGTAAGATTAAGATTCGAGAGTGAGAAAAAGTTAAAACCCCTCTGTGAAAATCTGTTTCATCTGCGTCATCAGCGTGCCATTGTTTTTGCTTTTCCCGACATTTGTTGTTTTATCCTGACAATCCTGAATATCCTTGTTGATAAAAATGCTTTTTTACATAGATGGACAGGATGAACAGGATGAACTTTTAATTCTTAATTATTAATTTTTAATTCTTAATGCTTAATTGTTCACTGTTCATTGTTCAGGAATATAATACGATTCCGGTTTTTAGTATCTCAGCGGCAAATGGGTCGGTCATATTAAATTCATCATCTAGAAAAGGATGAGGTTCAATTACTTCTTCAAAATTCCTGCAATACTTCATTAATTTCAAGCGTGTTGTAAACCTGTCTTCGAAATAGCTTTTTAATACAACGGCTAAATCAATATCACTGTCTTCCGTTTGCCTGTTATTTGAATATGAACCGAAAAGTATAATTCTTTGTACGGGTATTCCCGCTTTATTTAACAGTAAAGAGTATTTATTAACAGTTTCTTTTATTTGTTCAGTTGTTCTAACAGCCATCCGATGCATCTATCCAATATTTTATAAGGTTTTCTTTTTTCATACTTTATAATATACATTATCAGGATTTAATTATCATTTTTTCAACTTTAAATTTTATTTTTTTTCTTCCTGTCCCGGTTTTATTCAGGGAATGATGCCTGCTTAATTTTGAATTCTTAATTCTTAATTTTTAATTGTTTTTTTGTTACTCAATTATAAATTATAAATTCTACATTGCTTCACAAAATTTCCTTCCTGCTTTTATACCTTACTACCAGCGAAAAAGCCCGCGCTAAAATAATTCCTACCATAATGCCTGTAAAATTCGCGCTTATATCGGATAGTTGGAAGCTCCTGTGAGGTACATATAATTGTGCAATTTCTATAAGTGTGGAAACTAAACCAACAACGACAAGCGAATAAAAGTAGCAGTTTTTGTTCAACGAGCTGAAACGCTCTTGAAAATGGAAATATAATGTTAAAAAAAACGTGAATACCGAATAGTTAATAAAATGCAGCAGTAATTCGTTTACTTCAATCTTTGGTAACCGCTCGTAAGGTAAAAGGTTCAGTACTAACGATATAACCAGCAAAACAATTACAACAGATAGCAGCATGCCTACCCTGTATTTGTTAAGTACTTTGGCAAAACCGGTTTTTTTAAATTTGTTTATCATATTTTTTTAAGGTTAAGGAAAAGGTTAAGGTACTTAATAAGATTTAAGAGAATTTCTATACCACAAGCAATCAGATCAATATTTTTTCAGTTGGAATTTACTTTTTAAATTTTATTCTTTTGGCTTTGCAAACACTTTTTCTTTAAACCTATAAAACACAGTTTCATCATCACCGACATCATTGGATATTATCATTCCTGCCATAATTTTATTACGGCAACCGATTTTTACATTTGGAATTGTTGCACTATTTATCCCAAATAGATTTTCATCACCAACGGTTGTAAAACCGGAAAATGAAACATTTGGACATATAAAATTATATTTACCAACTATTGTGTCGTGACCTAAACTGCAACGTGAATTTATCAATGTAAAATCCCCAATATTTACATTCGGACCAATATTTGCCATAGGACCAATAACAATACCTGAACCTAATAATGCTGAAGGGGATATATATGCTGATTTATGTATTACAGAAATGAATTTTGCCCCATCATTAATAAACTGATCTGCAAATTTTTTCCTGTAAGTTAGATTAGCAATCCCTAAGATATATGAACAATTTTTACAAATTTTATGATCTTTTATTCCACCAAGCAACGGGGCTGAATATTTATAACGTGAATAACTTTCAGGGTTATCATCTAAAAAACCAGTGATTTGAATTTTGTCTTCATTAGAAACTGAATTATTATAGTTAATATAATCATTAATTTCTGCGCCATGCCCGCCAGCGCCTATTATTATAACTTCTTTTATCATATTTATCTCGCTGTATAACCGCCATCAATTACTAAATTTGAACCTGTAATCCAACGTGAAGCATCTGAAAGAAGGAAGATACAACCATTAGCTATATCTTCAACATTACCTATTCCAAAGGGATGCAATTTTTTTATCCTTTCATACATATCACTATCTTGGCTATAAACTGATTTTTGAGACATTGGTGTTTCTACAACACCTGGTGAAATGCAATTAACTCTAATTTTTTTTGAAGAAAGTTCAATTGCTAGCGATTTTGTACCTGAGATTAACGCACCTTTTGTAAGACCATAATTTACTTTTCCAGCCTCGCCAACAATACCCATTACAGAGGAAAGGAAAACTATACTGCCTCCTTTATTTACAATATTTTTCTGGTCAGCAAACAGGCGTGCAAGATTTATTGCGGCAATAACATTTATTGAGTAAAAATCATTAAGTTGTTGCGGTTTTACCATTTTTAATGGCAGAGTTGTTGAACTGCCTGCCGAATTTATCAATCCATTAATCATTCCTTGTTGATCAATAATTTCTTTAACAAGTTCATCAACTTTATTAAAATCTGTAAGTTCAACAGGATAATATTTATGTGCTTTATCAACTGATAGATTTGATAATGTTTCTTTTAGCCTTATTTCATCTCTACCCAATAAAATAACTTTTGCCCCCATTTCGGAGCAAGATATTGCACATTGCCTGCCAATACCGGATGATGCACCAGTTATCAGTATTGTTTTATCTTCCAAGCTAAATTTGTTATTTATCATTGGTTAAATTTCCACTAAATCGCTTATATGGCAATCAGATAAATCTGTAATTGCTGATGCCCAACTTAACCCAACACCAAAACCGCTGAAGAGCATCTTTTTTCTTCCGTTTAACTTATGCTGCAGTTGGGTTACTATTGTTAGAGGTATTGAAACCGATGATGTATTTCCAAACTTTTCTATGGACATTGGGACTTTATCAGTATCTAATTTTAATTTTTTTACAAGATAACTGTTCATATATAAATTTGCCTGATGAAATAAGAAATAATCAATTGTTTCTATTGGTATACCTGAATAATTTATTATTCCGGAAATATCTTTTGGTACTTCTCTTATTAAAAAATTAAAGACATCAGGACCATTCATATAACCATGTTCTTCGCTGCGTATATTACCATGTTCATCAACAACTTTTTCAGTTACGGTTTCCACGCTGCTTGGATTGCGATAACCGCCAGCATTTATTTGAATCAGTGATGAACGTGAGCCATCCGAATTCAGAGAAAAATAAGTTTTTCCATATTTTTCACCTTTCTCTATTATTGCTGCAACACCTGCATCACCAAAAAGAAACGCGGTCATTCTATCCTTTGGGGAATAGACTTTTGATCTTGTCTCACCATCAAGTAACAATGCTTTACGAAAACCAGGCTGCTGAATTATAGAATAGGTAATAGACATTCCATATAAAAAACCAGAACAGCCCATATTTACATCAAAAGCTATTGTTGAATTTGGCAAACCTAACCTGTGCTGTAATGTAATTGCTGTTGCAGGCATTCTGTAATCAGGTGTTTGCGAAACAAATACAAGTAAATCAATTTCACTTTTATCAATATTCATATCAGCCAACAGTTTTTCTGCTGCTGCAAAACACAGATCGGAGGAACAAGTTTTATTATCCGTAAAACGTCTTTCCTTTATTCCTACTTTATCAACAACTTCAATAACGGATTCTTTAGGAAAGTGTTCTGTATATTCATAATTGTTGATAATATTTTTAGGTACAGCAGCTGCTAACCCCTTTATTCCTGTTTTATTAAATACCTGATAAGCCATTTTTTCCTCTTTAATTTTATTTTAAGCTATATTTTTGATTCAACAGCTTTAATTAAATCTTCTACTGTCCGTATGTTTTTAAATTCTACCATTTCTATTGCAACCTGAAATTCTTCATCCAGTTTTGCAATTAATGTTAACAGAACTAATGAATCCCATTCTGCATATTCGCGGAATTCATCTACTAATTTCACATCCATTTCTTCATTTTCTAAAGCATATTTTAATGCATCAATAACTCTTGATTCCATTTAATCCTCCTAATAATTTTACTATTTGATAAATTCGCTCTTTTTCTCCCGTTGAATTGGGAGTTTGAATTGAGTATTGTTTTAAAGCCCTCACCTCATTCCTCTCCCCAAGGGAGAGGAGGGCATATCCCCTCTCTTTTTAAGAGAGGGTTAGGGTGAGTTCAGAGTTTCAATTCCCTTTAAACTTCTCCATTGTTGCCTGCCCTTGGGCGCTTATACCTTCTCTTCTAAACACTTTTAGAACTGTTAAAAACAAAATTTTCATATCCAGCATAAAGCTTATATTGTCAACATACCAAACATCAAGATTAAATTTTTCTTCCCAGCTTATGGCGTTCCTGCCGTTTACCTGCGCCCAACCGGTTATACCCGGCTTAACATCGTGCCTTCTTTTTTGCTCTTCATTATACAAAGGCAGGTATTCCATTAGTAAAGGTCGCGGTCCTACAAGACTCATATCACCTTTAATTACATTAAATAACTGTGGCAGTTCATCCAGTGAAAGTTTACGGATAATGCTGCCGACTTTTGTAAGTCTTTCTGCATCGGGTAACTGTTCGCCATATAAATACAAACTGTTGTTCATTGTTCTAAGCTTATATAAAATAAACGGGCGAGCATTAAAACCCGGTCTTTGCTGCCGGAAAAATACCGGCAGCCCCATTGATAGGAATATTAATACAATGCTAATTGCAAATACGGGCAATACACACAATAATATTAAGGTGGCAGCAGTTAAATCTAAAAGGCGTTTGATAAAAACCGAATACATTAAATTATACCTACAAATAAAAACAGCTTAATTAAAATGCGTGTTAACAACAGTACAAAAATCCTTGCATAAAATTGATTTATCATATTTTTGTTCAGCAAGTTTCCGTGCATTAATGCCCATTGTTGAAAGAATTGCTTTATTATCTTTAAGAGAAATAAGTTTTTCTGCTAATTCAACAGGTTTAATTGGATCAACATAGAAACCGCAATTATTTTCTTCAACTAATTTTTTAGTCCAACCTGATGAATTTACAATTATGGGTTTACCAGCAGATAGTGAATCAAATAGCTTATTTGGGGAATTTGTTTTAAGAATTTCAATATTATTAAATGTTACTATTGAAATGTCACAAATATTTACAATTTCTGAAGTTATCTCCATATCAAATTCGCCAAGATATTTAATATTATTTAGTGTTTTACTGCTTTGTATTATCAATTCCTTTTGATACCCGCCGCCAATAAAAATAAATTCGATATCTTTAACATTTTTTTTCATAAGTATTGATGCAGCTTCAATAATATATTCAATAGCATTTGCCCTGCCAAGTGCCCCAAAATAAATTATTTTTAATGTGTCTTCATTTAGTGCTAATTTTTGCTTTATCGTAGTATTGTTTTCTCTTGGAAAAAATTTATCATTTTTTGCCATATTGGGTATCATAATAACTTTTGATAAAGGAACATACTTTAATATTCCTTCTGCCATTCCTGGAGATAAAGCAACAATATGCTTTGCATATTTATAAATAATTCTTTCAAATAGAATAGCCCCTTTTTGAATAAACTTATTCTTTATTGCACCCATTTGTATTGGCACTTCGGGCCACAAATCCCTAACTTCAAATAAATATGGAATACCTTTAAATATTTTTAAAATTAATGCCGGGAAACCAACTGAGAGTGGTGTAGATGTTGCGATTACCATAGTGATTTTTTTTTGAAATAAAGCAAAAAAACAAGAAACTATCATAAATTGTAGAAAAGAAAACAACCGTCTAATCAAACCCATATTATTTGAATACGGTACCTTTACATAAATCACATCAATACCATCAATATTTGTTCTTTTATATAAAGTTTCAATATTATTATTGGCAGACAACATTGTAACATTATGCCCACTTTTTATGAGCTCTAAAGAAAGCCAGTATGATCTTGTTCCGCCTGGTTCGTTAGGTGTCTTAAAATATTGGTGTATGTAAAGTATATTCAAATTAATATCACTTTTAAACTATTTTCATAAAACATAATGATCTTTGTCCAGGATGTACTGTGTCAAAACAAACAGTATTTCCAGCATTATTAATTCTTGGATGTAAATCACATGCCCAATGTTTTGACCAATGAGCTGACCTAAATTTCCTAAATGATTTAACCTCTACCAATAGTTCTATATCTTGGTTAACGATAGATACTTTAAACAGCTTTGCATATCTTCTTTTATCGGGGTATGTATCTGTAACAAAAGAATTCTTGTTTTTAATAAAATGTTGATGACCATCTGAATTTAATATTTGCAATGCAATTGGTTGATAATCTTGCATAGTATGACTTGAAAAAATATAGTGTCCATCAATATCTCTAATTCTGCAATAAGCTAACACTCTGTTTAAACTATCCCAAACATAATGTGAAACCATCCCGTTTGTAGGCGATATCCTTATATCTGATCCATCTTTTTTGCAAATAACCAACCTTGAAAACCGCTTTCTCACATCATCATGTATCCATCTATGTAAAAATGATATATATTCTCCATCAGGTGAAAATAAAGAATGAGTTACAAAATGATAGGCATTATTCATTGTTTGTGTCGGTTCAATTAGTTCTAATTCTTTTAGACTTATTAGTAATTTATTACAATTCTTGTCAATATCTACCAGAAAAATACCGGTATCATTTGGTGCAGTTTCTAATTTATCATTTATGTTAAAAATATCGTAGCCATAACCTGGCATTAATTTATTTAGTCTATTGTAACAAAAAGAAGTAGCCCATTTACCATCATCACTAGTAGCATCTATGGGGTAATCTATTATACTTTCTTTTTTATTTATAATATCATACTTAATAGCCAGCGGTGTAAATTCTTTCGCTGTATTATATATTAATATATTATTCTTTGAATCCAACCACTGTAACCGGCACCCTTTATGATAATTCCAAGCAAAAGATTTACCAATAGAATAGTAGTTCTCAAGTTTTTCGTCCCAAAAACCAACTGTTAATGGATCAACAGCCTTTGGCATCCTTAGTGGTATTTCAAGGCGGTTTGCAAGGATATATTTATCATCATATGAATAAGGTGTTATATCATGGAAACCAAAAAAATAACCATTCTTACATATAGGTTTATTTTTGAAATAATTTTTTTTATTTGGTAATAAATCAAAAAATCCTTGATAAACGTTCCTTACAAACAGCTTAACCTTTGGCTCTTTTTTTAAATAATCATATACTAGCTTTTCTAGTTTATTCACTATAATACTCCTTTATTAAATACCGTATCGAATCGTAATTGTACTTATAAAAACTTTTCCTCTTTAATTCACCTGTAGAAATATGATCAACATCATGAATACAAATATTAGGTGCATAAACTACATTACCTTTTTTTTGTGTAATCAATTCAGCAAAAAAAATCTCTTCACCAAAAAGAAAACATGGATAATCAAAGTGTAATGCTTCATTAATAAATAACTTTGTAAAAATCATAAATGAACCATGTCCGGCATATATATAGTTACTGACGGTTAGGGTTGGAACTTTTTTATTTTTATAGGTAAACTTTACTACAAATCCATAAATGAGTGGAAAGCGATACATTAAATATAATAAATACATTTTTAGCTTTGTCGGTCTTGTAATTATTTTAGGATTTCTATCTTTTTTTTCTTTTAACGAAAAAATACTAGGTGCAATCCAAAAAATGTTATCACTTTCTACCGTAACTAATTCTTCGAAAAAATTGGATGAAATAATAACATCAACATTAGATATTATGACAAAATCATATTTTTTTAGTTCAATCCTACTTTTACTAATTGCATCCTTTACACCACCTAAATAACCTGTATTTTTAATGTTGAAAATATGCTGTATAGTTACATCATTTTCGTTATCAAAAAGAATTGTTTCATGTTTTTCTGAATTATCTGCTATTAAAACATCTATTTTTAAGTCAAAAGATGTTTTTATTTTTGCAGTTATTATAGAACCTATATAATTTTTCAATTCAACATATGAGTTATAGTTAACACAGATAAAACATATTTTACAAGGTTTAGTTAACATAGGGTATTGTTCTTAAATAATTAAAAAACTATGGTTTGTTGTCTCTTTAACTTATTATAAGTAAATAGTGTTAACAAACCTAAAATTATATTTGGAATTACTATTGAGAGACATCTGAAAAGTATTTCGTTATTAAAATATATCCCTGCGTAAATAATACCTATTTGACAGCACAGAGTTAAAATTAAATTTAGTGTATTGAATGCTTTTTTGCTCATTACATCTAAAATATTCCTTAAAATAATATATAGCATTTTAAAAGGTAAACTTAAAAAGGAAATTTGTGTGAAATATGTTGCATCTTTCAAATTCTTAAAAAATAGATTAACAATTATTGGTGTTAAGAAAAAAAGAAATGTGCAAATGGCAATACTAGCTAATAACCCTATTATTAGTAAATATTTAACTTTAGTATAAAAATATTCTCTTGTTTTCTCAGTATAGATCCTGCCCATAAAAGGTAAAATTATATTACCAACAACACTATATGGCATAGTTGCTAACTTTAATAACATCAATGTAATTGTAACATAAGCAACCTGGTTAGCATTAAAATAAAGGTTAACTAAAAAAACCGGAATAAAATCCAAAGCATATAAGGCAATTTCGCCAAATATACGGGGTGAACCAAAAGATGCTAAATCAATTATTTTTTCTTTTAAATTTTTTACTGGGAAAATATTTAACGGTATTTCTTTTAAAAATATTGGGCTAATTATACCTATTGAAAATAAAGACAGAATTAAAAAATAATTATATACATCATCAACCATATAATAGCATAATAAAGGGAAAATGCTTAAAACTATTATATTAACGCCTGTAAATATATTAAATGATAAAATTCCACGCAGATAAGCAGTTGCAATTTGAAACATACACTGGCTAAAGATCATTACTAATATAATTATTTCAATAGTAAGACTTATATTTATATTAAGGCTTGTTTTTAAAAGCGATGGAAATATTATTATAAATATTGAGAATATTGCAAATAATGAAAAAAATATAATTGTTCCAGCTAACAGATATTCAGCTTTAACTTTTTCTTTATATATTATATTTTTACTTATATAAACTGGTATACTTATTCCTATTCCACATAATAATGGGAACGTAACAAAGTTAGTAAATCTTTTTAATATTGAATATAATGCAAACCCCTCAGTACCCCAATTATCTGCTATTTTATGGCTAACATAAAAGTTAGAAATAACAAATATTACTTGACTGATAAAAATATAGGCGAAAGTTTTTACTTTTTTATCTTTTAATAAATGTAAGTTTATTTGCATATAAAATTATAATAAAAATAAAATATGTGAATGGTATTACATTCCAAGTTAGAATGCTAATTATATATGAAATATAAAAAGATGCTAATAAAAACGGTAACATGCCCAATAAAAACATTTGTTTTTTTGTACATAGTATTTTGTAATAAAACAAATGAATAAAATAGCTTGTGAATATAATAAAGGTTAATGTACCTATTATTCCAAAATCAGTTATTAGCCCACGGTAAATTGTATATATATTCGTTTTTAAAACATCTTTGTATTTATAAAATTCATTAAAAGTACCTTGCAGTATTATCATTTCTGGGTCTACAATTCTCCAGAAAGTTGTAAAAGTATATTTACCAAGGGTGAATGTTTCCGCGTTGTAGTTAATAACTGAAGTACCATTTGTATAGTAAGTAAACCAATCTGAGAAAGCATATAAATGACCAAAAGTATACGATGCAAATTTTTTAATTAGAATATCAAAAATTGTTTCTGTACTATTTAACTTATATAGCCCTCTTACCATAAATGAGATAATTACAATTGGGATAATAATAATTATATATCTTGCTAATTTTATATAATTCGCAAATGTTAATAATTTTATTTCTTTTTGATATAACTTAATTATATAAATACTACCTAAAAATAAAAATAATGCTATAAATAACATCCCTTTTGAAGATTGGTATAACATTACTAATATTGCTGGTAAAAATGAAAAAAGGAGCGTTATATATATTTTTTTTTTTGATTTTGTCAAAGCCCAAATCAACCCACCTAACAAAGCGCAAATGTAAGATAATGATAAACCAATTTTTGAAAAAACTGAATACTCTATTTTTTGTGCGTATCTATTAGCCGTAAATTTTGAAGATACTTTATAAAAATTTAAAACTAAATCTGCTAAAGTAAATCCTTGCGATAATATCAATAATAGTATTGAAATAATTGCTAATATAAAAGTGATAATGTGTATTTTATTAAGAAAAGAATAATTAAATACATTCGTTGGATTTTGTTTAAGGCTGTTTAACTTGAATGCTGTTTCCCATTTGAATGCTAAAGAAGACAATGAAAATAATGTAACACATATAGCAATAAATCCTATTGCCCAAGGATTAATTGGAACAAAATATAATATTGTTAATGGTAAAAATGTATATACAAACCAAAATAAAGAAAATATGGTTGCTGGTATTAACCATGTTTTGAATATTTTCTTTAGAATTAATGCATTACATAGTATAAATAAACTAAATATAATTGCTAATATTTTCTCAAATATTTCCAAAACCAAAACCTTTTATTTTTCCTCAAGCATTAGAATTATGCGTTTACACACTAGCTGAGGGTATTCATTCTTATTTTTTTTCTGTGGTTTCCGGTCAATTTACCCAGTTTACCAGTCTTTTTATCTAACTTCTGGCATTGCGTTTTCTTTTCCGGTTTATTAAAACCTTGGCAGCGCCGTATAAGCGCCACCAAAGCAAGTTCTCAACCATTTTAAAAACCAGTTATTAGTTCACAGTAATTAGTTTTTAGTAAAAACTTATAACTTACTACTTAAGACTAACAACTGTTTTTCTCAACCTTAGCCTTAGTTTCTATTTTTTTTTGCTTTTCCTCAACCTCAACCTCAACCTTAGCCTTAGTTACTCAGCCTTAACCTTGTTTATCCAATCACTAATCACTAGTTACTAAGTACTAGCTACTTTCTTTTCTTTCTCTTTTCCCCTGCCTTTAGGTACTATTTTAAATTTAAGCAGGAACGCTTCATCATTTGGCCAGCCGGCAGCAATAAAATTCCGGAACCGTTTGATTTTATCCTTCAAATCGGCAATTGCAATATCCCTTGCCTTAGTAGCGGCGTTTTTCTTCTTTTTAGCGTCTTCCTGCACGGTATCGGCGCTTTCCAGTATAGCAAGACTTGTATTAAACACATCAATATCAGTTTGCTCAAGACCGTTTTCAAGCAGCAGGGCTTTATCCTTTGAAAAAACGTTATTAAAATAGTTACCCCAGTTGGTAAGCCCTTTTACGCTTTTCGGCATAACCTCGCCAATGCGGTATCTAATCTTCATACCCTGGTCAGTTTCGCCATAAGCAGCTTTTGCCGCTTTTTGTGTTTGAATAATAGAATTTTGCAGAGCAGTTATCGCATTGTTTTGTTCAATAGTTTTTTCGTTAACAAATTTAACCGCGTTATTCTGGTCGGTATTTTTGTCCAAAGCAGTTTTGTAAGAAGAATCCAACTCCTGCCTTTTTAAACTAAACCCGGCTTTCTTCTTTAATTCAGTTTCGTTTTCGTCAATGTTCTTTAACAGAACCTTTCCATCCGAAAGCGCATTATCAATTAGTTTAGCCATCTTGTTACTTCCTCCAAATTAATTGTTAAATAGATTTATTTAATTTAACACAACTTAGAAAAGAGGATAAAGAGTACAGAATATGTGTTTTTAAGTCAAAAACGCATTTGTAAGTATGTTTATTTAATTTAAAAGAATGTTTTATCAATTTGTAACTATGTTCTACTGTTTTTAAAGTATGTTGGGGTGTTTTGTAAGTCTGTTCAACTGTTTTAAAAGTATGTTCAGGCAATTTGAAAGTTTGTTCAACCGCTTTGAAACTATGTTCCACTGATTTGTAACTATGTTCTACTCATTTGAAAGTCTGTTCCATTGATTTG
>Ga0123335_1001235_pt1 | contig 42185 bp, 45 predicted proteins | sample BiotimSIPDNA_2_FD_89707 | JGI IMG/M metagenome (GOLD analysis project Ga0123335, IMG submission 89707) | Anaerobic biogas reactor microbial communites from Washington, USA - Biogas_R2 time_0 SIP DNA | ecosystem: Engineered > Bioreactor > Anaerobic > Unclassified | place: Washington, USA...
CAAAGACAAAGACGAGGGTTTTTATAACAATGACAAGTATGCGAGTTTTCACGGAAATTACACGTTGGGATTGCTTCGCATATTATTAATGCCATTGTACATATAATCTGTGTCCATCTGTGTCCATCTGTGGCTAATTAAAAAATCCCTGTTGCGCATCATATGTCAACTGCGAAACTATGAGTTTATGCATAGACCAAATAATCTGTGTTCATCTGTGTTAATCTGTGGCAAAATTACGTTCCTGACCCGTCTATGGGTCTATCTGCGTAAATCAGCGTCCATTTGAAAGTAAAAGCCGGAATCATCGTTCCGGCTTCTATCTCTACACCTATATTTATTAACCTTTTTCTTTTTATCCTCATGAGGCCCACAGCCGCTCAAAAGGATACCGCGCATATCGCGGACCTTGATCCGATTAGGATCAATGATTATAGGCTTTTCCGCTTTCGATATACTGACCGGAACCGCTCTTTTTCCCTTCTTGGCCACAGCTACACCCCCATATTGAATAATGTTTAAGTCAGCTGGTCATAAAGCTTAGCCACGCTGACCTCAAGTATTATATAATACCTTTAGTATTATTTTCAATCAATAAAAGCGTTAGATGAGGAAGGATCAAGTCTATGAATGTACTAGTTTTTGGTCTGGGTGCACTGGGCACCGTCTATTCATGTTTATTAAAAGGACAGGGCCACCAGGTCTACGGGATAGATATGGCACCGACTGTTGAGGTAATAAGCCAGCAAGGGGTTGAAGTCAGCGGCATCTGGGGAGAACATTCGGCCTACTTGGATGGAGTAGTATGCGATGCTGCGGAACTTGGCGCTGGAGATTATGATCTGATAATCCTTACCGTCAAGGCTTTCGATACTGCTCTTGCCGCAGAAAAATTGCGTTCGGTCCTCAGTCCGCATACCCGCGTCTTGCTGGCCCAGAACGGCTACGGTAATTATGAAGCGGCTCTGGATTATATTCCGGCCGAACAACTCATAGTTGGCCGCATTATATTCGGCTCAGAGACCACGGCGCCAGGAAAAGCCAAGGTCACGGTTATCGCCGATGATGTGATACGGGGATCCCCGGAAGGATTGATCGATTACTCCTGGTTGGAGAAGTTGGCCGACCTGTTTAGCCAGGCAGGTATACCTACCCGCGCTAGTGACAGGATAATGCAGTACGTCTGGGGCAAGATCATCTATAATTCAGCTCTGAATCCACTGGGAGCCATACTGGAAGTAGCTTACGGCCGTCTGGCGGAAATAGAACATACCCGGCAGCTAATGGATTCCATCATTGAAGAGATATTCACCCTGCTTTCCGCTATGGGACAGGAAGTGCTCTGGAAAGACGCGGCCGAATATAGAACCGCTTTTTATGAGCAGATGCTCCCTACCACCGCCGGGCACCACGCCTCCATGCTGCAGGATATACAGCGGGGCAGACGCACGGAGATAGACGCTCTGAACGGTGCTGTAGTTGAACTGGGTCGGAAGTTCAAGGTTGACACCCCGGTCAATGCTGTAATTACCGCATTGCTCAAGGGCAAGGAAACCATGTTTCTTAAACCCGTCCCCCAAATTTCTTGATAATGCCAACCGCTCGATCTACGTTGGCATCTGCAGTGACCACGGTCAGCATAAAGGCCTCACCGCCAGCTATGCCTGCTCCGTCGCTGGCCATGCCACTGGCCGAATCACTTGCTGCTAACAGAGGATTCGCTCCTCCAGAGTCCGCTCCATATAAGGTAGGTCCGGAAATCGTACTGGTATGATTGATGGGACTATTCATTTCATGATTATAAGAGACCCCATAACTTGAGACCCGGTCCACGCTGATCGCTTCTGAATCGCTTACCAGACCGGCTTGAATGATCTCTTTGGATGCACCGCTAGCTCTGGTACCAGAAGGAAAAAAGGAAATAATACTCCGTTGGCCCTCGGGCAGTTGCATATCTGTGACCTCCAACACGTTTTGGCAATAGCATGGCTAATTTGTGCCGGCTTATACTGGCGTAATATTCCATTCTTCGGACCATAATCAGGCGTGGGATAGCTTTTCAATTTCATAATTTTGATATATCATAAAACAAAGTATAAGATACTCCAAAAGTCACCAGCCGGGTCAGACTCTTAGTCCGTTGCTATGGTGCGGTTCAGAGCGGGAACCTGCCCCAACATTCATTACTCAGCCAATCAATACTACCGGCTCCTTAGCCGGCATCCCCTGACCAGCGATTGTTTTCTGATAAATTGCAAGGAGGCGTGCTTTGTGGCAGCTGAAGAAAGTAAAGGAATCCTCTTAGAGAGCGGCACCAATGAAATGGAGATCATCGAGTTCGGTATCGGGGAAAGTGCCTTTGGCATCAATGTCATGAAGGTACGAGAGATAATCAATCCGATAAAAGTCGTTCAACTGCCTGGCACCCACCCCTGTGTGGAAGGTCTGATCTACTTGCGCGGAAATGTAATGCCGCAGATCAACCTGGGCCAGTACCTGGACTACGAACCTTCAGCCAACCCTCAGCATGACCGGGTGATCGTAGCTGAATTCAACCAGATGAAAATAGCTTTCCGCGTTCAGACGGTGGCACGAATACACCGTATATCGTGGGAGCAGATAGAAAAGCCGTCGGATCTACAGAGTGGCGAAACCGTAGCGGTAGGTATCATCAAGATGGGCGAGCGGATCATTCTCCTGTTGGACTTTGAAAAGATTGTTATGGAAATCAATCCGGACCTTGGGGTAGCTACTAACAAGATGAATATGCCGATAACCACAGATCATTCCAAGCAGCATATAGTGATCGCCGAGGATTCAGCCACTCTACGTCATTTTATCGAAGGTGTCCTCAACGGAATTGGTTTTACGAACCTCAGCTTTTTCGAAAACGGTGCTCTGGCCTGGAACTACCTGGAGGATCTCGCAGAAAAACGCGAAGATAAGTTTGTTGAAGATATTCATCTGCTCATAACCGACATCGAGATGCCGCAGATGGATGGTCATCACCTTACCCGCCGGATCAAGGAGCATAAGTTCTTGAAAAAACTTCCGGTAGTCATCTTCTCCTCCCTGATCAATGAGGATCTATTCCATAAGGGAGAAGCAGTAGGAGCAGATGTCCAGATCAGCAAACCGGATTTCCCCGGCCTGGCACATTCTCTCATTGATCTGGCCCTTAAGCCCTAATTCTCAGTCAAGAAAACTTTCAGCAAACTTTCATTTTCGTTTGTTATAATTAAGCGATACTTTTCAACCTTTACCTTATGTATTAATATTCAGGTTGAGAGGAATCGCTTAATTTTTGTGTATAATGACAATGACAACTTCTGATGGAAAGGAGCATTCTAGAATGAAAAAAGGCCAGTATGTACTCTTGTCAATCGTACTTCTATTCGGTTTTGTTTTGGGAGGAGCCGTGGTAGCCAAAAATACGAATGTTGATTTGCGGTCGGCCATAACCGGCTCAAAGACTACGGATAATCCAAAACCAGTTATAGCCGCTTCGGCTCCTATCAGCGGGGTTGCTGATCTGGTAGAAAAGACCGCACCAGCCGTAGTAAATGTAGAAACCCGGGTCAAGGTAAACAACGGGCTGGACGATTTATACTTCAATGATCCCTTCTTCCGGGAATTCTTCGGCAACCGGTTTCAGCAGACACCCCAATATCAGACCGGAATCGGAACCGGTTTTATCATTTCCAAGGATGGATATATCATTACCAACCAGCATGTCGTGAATGGGGCAACCCAGATCACAGTGAAGCTGGCTGGAAATAAGACCAGCCTGCCGGCACGCCTGGTGGGCCAGGACTATGAACTAGATCTTGCGGTACTTAAAATTGACGGCAACTCATATCCAACACTGCCGCTGGGAGATTCCAACAAAATGCGGGTAGGAGATTTCGTAGTAGCCATCGGTGAACCATATGGTCTTGACCATACGGTTACCACCGGAGTGGTATCAGCCAAAGGGCGTCCGATAACCATCCAGGACCGCAATTATAAGAATCTCATTCAGACCGATGCCGCAATCAATCCAGGCAACAGCGGCGGCCCCCTGCTCAATCTGTCCGGCCAGGTCATCGGCATCAATACAGCAGTCAATGAAAGTGCGCAGGGAATAGGTTTCGCTATCCCTATCAATACCGCCAAAGACGTATTGCAGGAATTGATGAACGGCCAGAAAGTCATTCGGCCTTATATAGGCATCAGTATGAGTGATGTGGATGAAAGCGTTATCCAGCAACTGGGTCTGCCGAGCGGCAGCCAGGGTGTAGTGATCCTTCAGGTTTCTGCGGGCAGCCCGGCCGCCAAAGCCGGACTCAGATCCGGGGATTTGATTACCCAGATCGCAGGAAAGACCATTACAGGATCTTCGCAGGTACAAAACATGGTAGAAGACAGCCAAGTAGGTGATAAGCTTAGTGTCGTCGTCAACCGTCAGGGTAAATCGCTCACCCTGACGATAACACTACAGGCCAAGCCTTAGCTCTCAGTTTATTTCCAGTTGTGCATTATCCAAAATTTACACATAAAAGGGTATTTTACTTCGATGCAGAAAGAGTATATAAGTATACGATTAGATGAGTGGGGGCTGGGGAGTAGTGTCCAGAATACTAATTGCTGATGATTCAACCATTGCCAGACGCAATCTAAAAACAATACTGCAAAAGGCAGGGCATCTGGTCGTGGCAGAAGCTGAAAATGGAATGCAAGCATATCAGCTCTATTCCTTGCTCAAACCAGAGCTGGTTACTATGGATATAACCATGCCGGTCATGGATGGAGTAGCTGCAGTCCGCAAAATAACCAGTGAGTTCCCGGATGCCAACATTATTGTTATCACTGCCTTAGACCAGAAGCCCATGATCGTGAAAGCGATAGAAGCTGGAGCCAGGCATTATATCCTGAAACCTTTTCAACCCGAAAAGGTAATTGCTGCCGTAAATCTAGCCGTGGGCAACCTGCCGGGAAAAGCTCAAGCCCCGGCCAGGGGGCAGGGAGGATCTGCTGCAAATTCAGCTGAGGACACGGAGCCATTTAAGATCAAAAATCGCAACGGGGCTTTTGTGGTTAACATCAGCCAGTATTTTGTAAGTGAGCATCTCCCGTTACTGACCGCCAAAACTACTCCATTGCTCCAAGCCAAGCCCTTGCGTATGATATTTGACTTCGGTAGTACCGAAATAAGAGATACCTCGTTGATGTTACCACTGGCCCAGCTGATATTATCTGTCAAGGATGCGGGCGGGTTGGTATTGGCCAGGACCAGCAACCAGCGTTTGGCCAGCTTTTTAAGTAAACAGGGCATAAACATAGATTAGATCAATTTACCCCCCAATAAAGGACATAAACAAGCCCCGCCATCAAGCCGTACTTAGCGTACACTGACTGATAGCGGGGCTAGTTTTTCCTTACGATTCCATTCTTTATGTTTTCTTTATTCCTTGCCATTCCAGCAATAAGTGCATATTTTATCCGGAGCAATGCCGATGGCATCGATCATATCGTGCAGGTTCTGGTATTTCAAGCCCGAGAAATTCAGTTTCTTCTTGATGCAATCCACCATGCACTGGTACTTCTCATGGGTCGGATCGCAGTATTCATCATAAGATGCCGGTTCCTTGCCATTCTCCAGTTCGATGATAGCCTGTCTGGCTACCAGATCCATCTCCGAGCGGGAGTTCGAGAAGTTCAGATACTTGCAGCCAAATACCAACGGCGGACAGGCCGGGCGGATGTGTACCTCCTTGGCCTGGCATTTATAGAGTAAATCCACGGTCTCGCGGAGCTGAGTGCCGCGGACGATGGAGTCATCGCAGAACAAAAGCCTTTTCCCCGATACCAGTTCAGGCACTGGCATCAGTTTCATCTTGGCCACCAGGTTTCTAATATCCTGGTCTTGTGGCATGAAGCTGCGGGACCAGGTGGGAGTATACTTAATAAAGGGACGTCCGAAGACTACCCTGGACTCATTGGAATAACCGATAGCATGTCCTACTCCGGAATCTGGTATCCCCGCCACCATATCGATCTCTACATCATCATTCTTGGCCATAGCGGCCCCGTTGCGATAACGCATGACTTCCACATTCATACCTTCATAAGTAGATGAAGGATAGCCATAGTAAACCCACAGAAAGGCACACATTCTCATCTTGTCGCGAGGAGGTGAAATCTTCTCGATGCCATCCGGAGTTAACAAGATGATTTCTCCCGGCCCCAGTTCGTATTCGAAGGTATAGCCCAGATTGTTGAAGGCACATGATTCAAAGGTGAGCGAATAAGCACTATCTTTTTTACCCACAATTATCGGCGTGCGTCCCAATTTATCACGCGAGGCGTATATACCTTTCGGAGTCAACACCAGGATTGAGCAAGAACCCTCAACAATTTCCTGCGCCTTTAGCAATCCATCCTTGAATGATTCCTCCTGGTCAATAATTATAGATACTAATTCGGTGGGATTGATAGCCCCCCGGCTGGTCTCCAGCAGGTGAGTGTTCCGAACATTAAATGCCTGGTCAGCCAACTCATTGAGATTGTTGATCTTGCCTATGGTACTGATCGCATATTGACCCAGGTGCGAACGCACGGTAAGTGGTTGTGCTTCAGTATCGCTGATACACCCAATACCCAGGTTACCATTGATCCGATAGAGTTCTGATTCGAACTTCGTCCTGAATTGGGTATTCTCAATGTTGTGGATGGTCATGTTGAACTCGCTGCCGGTCCAAACAGTCATACCACCACGGCTGGTTCCCAGATGGGAATGATAATCCGTACCGAAATACAAATCTGCAACGCAGTCCTCTTTTGAACATACGCCAAAAAATCCGCTCAAAATTAACACCTCTGATTTCATTTTCGAAACATGCTGCCCTCAGGTCAGATGCTTCAACACCATAAACATTTTATCATAATCATCATGCCAAAACAGCATTGTCACAATGAATACAGCGCATAATGCCAGGGCTGTTTGTATAACTTCCCGCGATGCTATGCTATATACTTGGGCGGCAGCGCCGTATGACCCATAGCCAGCACCGCCTGAGCTATAGTCTGCAATCCTGGGACCACCATCTGCTTGGAAGTACCATGAGCCAGGTATCTGCCGTTCGCATCAATTATCGAGGCCTCAGCTATGCATATGCTTTTACCGGCCTTGATCCTTTTCCCTACTACCAGCAAATGCCCTTCCTTGACTGGCGCCAGGTTATCGACCTTAATATCCAGGGAGATAAGCCCCGTATCCTCTTCTAAGTCACAGTATACCGCCCAGTAGGCGGCAGTATCTATCAGCGACGAATAGACGCCCCCGTGAATGCCGCCAAAGGGATTAAGGTGCTTCTCAGCCAGATTGACCTCAACCCGGCAGTAACCGAAAGCCAGTTCTCGTACTTCCATGGAGAGCAGGCGAAAGTAGGGTCCCTGGTTGATGAGGTCGATAATGCCAGCAATATGTTCTGGGTTCAGCCTGCGCAAGAAATCACCTCCAACAATAAAAAAGGGGTTCTCAACCCCTAAAGCTTATATATTCTCTTACTATTATAGCATAGGCTGAGCATCAACCGGGCTTGGTCAGCCTATTGTCACTTACAGGTCTGGCCCAAGAAATCTTACATATTCATTTACTAATCAGCTAATGATAAGCGGCAGCCGGATATAAAATGTCGTGCCGGTTTGGTCAGTGGTTACATCGATCCTGCCCTGGTGCCGCTCGATGATGCTGTAACAAACCGGGAGCCCTAAGCCGGTACCCTTCTCTTTAGTGGTGAAAAATGGCCGGCCCATACTGGCGAGAATGTCATCGGTCATACCCGGTCCCTCATCCCGGATATAAAGAACCGCCTTACTTTCTTCCTGAAAGGTCCCGATGGTAAGGGTCCCACTTTGGTTCATGGCCTCCAGTCCGTTGTGAGCTATGTTAATGATCAATTGGCGTATCTCGTGCTTGTCAGCCATAACATCCCGAGGATTATTCAATTCAAGCCTGATGTCAATCTCCCGCAAATTAGCGTCAGAGCGGAGCATCGGCAGCATGGCACTGACTATCCCGTCCAATGACTGCGGCTGCAGATTGATCATTTTGTTTTTGGCCATGCTCAAATATTCGGAAATGATGGAATTTGCCCGGTCCAATTCTTCTATCATTAAATCAAAATAGGCTACATCCTCCCGATACTCCGGTTTACTCTCCAGCATCTGCAGAAAGCCGCGAACAGATGTCATAGGATTCCGAATCTCATGACTGATACTGGCCGCCATCTCTCCCACCAGATGCAGGCGGTCCAGGCGGGCGATCTCTGCCTCCATGCTGCGAAGTTCGGTAACATCGACAATAGAAGCCAAAGCCTGCTCTGGTTTGCCGGGTAACCGAGTGACCGAGGTTATAACCCTGATCTGACTGCCGTCCGCTAGAAGAATATCCACTTCCTGACGGGCATTTCCTTCCTTGTATAAATTGATACTCATGGCTTGCCATTCCGGAACCGAGCGGTGATAAACGCCTGACTCTTCCCAGGTCTTACCTAATACCTCTTGTTTATTACACCTGAACAATTTCTCGCCGGCTGGATTGACATCGATGATCTGTTTGTTTTCATAATAAAAAACAATCATGGCTGTGGGACAACTGTTGAAAAAGGTCTTAAACCTGGCCTGGGTTCGTGCCTGCTTGACTTTCCATTGTTTTTCTCGGGTCACATCCTGCATCATGGCCACCCGGCATAAATCCTCGCCAAATTGAATCAGAGTGGCCGAATGTTGTACGACGATCATGCGGCCCGCTTTTGTGCGCATCAGGTATTCGCGGACAGGCAATTCCCCATTGCTCATCAAATCACTGATCAAGTTATCTATGGGCTCATTGATTTCTTCCCACACCCCCAGGTCAGTCACACTGGAACCCATGGCCTCCTCGCGGGTAAAACCCATTACTTCCAAAAATCTTTTATTGGCCTCCAGTATCTTATTATCCGACATTCTTACTATGACTATCATCGCCGGGCTGTATTCAAATACCTTGGTAAAACGCTCTTCTAACTTTCTGAATTCCTCCTCGGCCCGCTTGCGATCGCTTATATCTATGGCCTGAAGCAAAGCACAGGGTCTTCCATACATATCTATCCTTTGCGTTGTGATCAAACCATCGATCTTCTTACCATTTTTAGTTATAGTAGTTCCTTCAGTTATTACTCCATTCTCCCCTGTTTTCAGGGCTTCCAGAATCATTTTTCTTCTGGCCTGGTTTTCTGGTCGTTCATCCAGAGCCAGAGAGTTTTTCCCGACTAACTCCCACCTTTCATAGCCCATGACTCGCAAAGAGGTATCGTTGACATCAAGGATAGTGCCGGATTCCAAGTCGACGATCGCTGCCGAGATGGGACTGGCATTGAATATCATACGAAAGCGTTCCTCCGACTCGTGCAGTTTTTCTTCCGCCCGTTTTTTTTCAGTTATGTTGCGGAAAACAACTCCCACGGTATTCATAATATAGGGGAATATTAATGTCTCATACCACTGACGGCTTCGTTTCTCATAGTATTCAAGATAATGGGGCTGGCCTGTGCTTACCATGTCTTTTAACCCATCATCCAGCTCCAGGTAGATGTCTCGGGCTGTTTTACCACCGATATGGGATGGGCTCACCCCGACAATCTTTCCTGCCGCTTCATTAGCATGCAGCACCCGGAAATCAGCCGGTTGCCCTTTTTTATCATAGATAAGTTCGGCTAAAATAAAACCGTCCTTACTCTTTTTCAGCAGGTTACGGTATACCTGCTCGCTCTCTGAAATGGCGATTTCAGCCTTCTTACGAACCGTTATATTCCTGAATAAGACCGCCGCCTGGTTGCTTTCACCCTCTCCTATCTTACAGGCAGATATATCATACCAGCGACCCAATCCCTGTACCTTATCCTCCAGACGCCCGGGGACTCCGCTTTTGACCACACCGCCAAAAAAATCCAGCCATGTTTTCTCAATACCCGGAAGCATCTCACTGATAAGCTTACCCTTGGCATCGCTTATGCCGGTGTGGGCCATCAACCGCTCATTGACCTCCAGGCAGCGCCAGTCTGTCGCCTGTTCCGTCTCATCGAAAATAACCTCTATTATACAAAACCCATCATCCAATGAATTGAATAAGGTCCGGTATTTCTCTTCCGAATCACGCAGCGCCTCTATTTGCTTTTGTTGTTCCGCAGTAAGTTTCCTCAGTTCAACTAATTCGTTGATAAGATCCTGTTTGCTGCATAGTTCATAATGCAATTCGTACTACCCCCAGCATTATACAGTTAATTCTGTTAATTTATATATTGTCACACGTGTCATGGGTAATAAGTCATATATTGTCGACAAGCGTGGTATTTCTTTCTTAAATTTTTTACTTCAAGTTATAAATTCAAACAAAAAGCCCGCCGAAACGGGCCTGGTTGAATTAATGGAGTCATTTTGACCGACGAATTTTCTTATAAAAAAGTAGTGCAAATCTAGGCTAGGTTAAAATATAAGAAAGGGTCACAATATAACAAAGAGATGTTCTCTACCGGGCTTACAGAATTACGCAGGAGGAAATGGAGATATTATGGCCTTTTCAAGACGTTTGGAAAAAGATACTGTTCGGAAAATGATCACGATGTATTGCAATGCCAACCATAACACTAAAAATGACGGACTATGTTCTGATTGTTTGTCATTATTGGATTATTCCGAGCAGCGCATTGATAAATGTGTTTACGGAGAAAATAAGCCGGTCTGCTCAAAATGTCAGGTTCATTGCTATAAGCCGACCATGCGAGAAAAGATAAAAGAATCCATGCAATACTCCGGCCCTAAAATGCTATTTAATAGCCCGATACTTTCCATTAGATATATGTACAGGAAAATATTCAAAAGCAATATTCACTAATATTAAAGAATGCTGAAAGCGTTTCTTTTTCTAAATTATTCCCGGCGTCCTTTGAAGAATGCCGCTAGAACCAGAGCAATTACTGTCAAGCCGGCAGCTACTATAAAACAATCCCCCATAGCCATAACCATGGACTCTTTTACGGCCTGCTGCATAATCATACTGCCGGTCATACCAAATATCGAATCCCCTTGGAGACCCAGACCGGTTGCCATTGACATAATCTCTGCTTGTATATGCAGATATTCATTGCTATTCACGTTTATGGCAGGTACCAGATCGGCAAGATAGCTGGTCTGACGGTTTGCCAGAATGCTGCTGAACATAGCGATTCCAAAGGCGGAAGCAATCTGACGAACAACATTACTTAGAGCTGAAGCCCTCCCCACCAGATGTTGCGGTACAGTATTCATACCTGCCGTAGTTGAAGGCATGAAACAAAAGCCCATGCCGAAACCCCTTATTACCAGCCATAGAATCATTACCCACACGGGTGTAAACGCATTGAATCCGTGCAGCATGTAGGTGGTTATCACCAGAACTACCAGCCCGCCCATCACCAGAGCCCGTGCCCCATAACGATCAAATATTTTGCCGCTTAGCGGCATGACAATACCGGAAGCCAGAGCAGCAGGTAAAAGAATGAGTCCGGTCAGCACAGCTGATTTCCCTAGAATACTCTGCAAAAGCAAGGGGATGAGGAACACCACTGCAAACATCCCTATGGAGATAATCGAGCTTACCACCAGGGAAATAGAAAATACATAGTTTTTGCATAAACGAAGGTCCATTACCGGTTCGTCGTGATGCAGTTCATTGTATATAAATATAGCCAGCGAAAAGGCTGACACGAAAAGTAAAAAGACAATATAAGGTGAAGTCCAGCCGTGGGTGTTGCCCTCGCTGAAGGCTAACAACAGACAGAAAAAACCGATAGCAGAAGTTACCACACCAACTATGTCAAAACTATGCCCTTTGATTAAGGGAGTCTCTTTTAAGCGTGCTTTAGCCATATAGAGGTTTAATATGCCTACCGGTACGTTGACATAAAAAATAAAACGCCAGGATAAGTAGTCAACCAGGTAACCGCCCAGCGTTGGTCCGATGGCCGGGGCCAACATCATTGAGATTCCCCAGAGCCCCAGCACCATACCCATCCTTTCCCGGGGAAAATTCTGATAGAGGATGGCCATACCCAAAGGCTGCATGATTCCTCCTCCCACCGCTTGTAAGACCCGGAAGATGATAATACCATTGATGCTCCAGGCTGCCCCACATAAGAAGGACCCGATAACAAAAATCAGCAGGGCGGTGAAATAAACCCGCTTGTAACCAAAACGATCGCCTAAATAGCCAGAAATCGGCATGACTATGCCCAAGGTAAGCATGTAGGCAGTTACTATCCACTGGGCATCCGCCGTTGAGGAGTTGAAAACGCTGATCATTTTGGGAAGGCTTACATTGACTATGGTCCCGTCCATTACGGCCATAAAAGTACCTAATATAATGACCGGGAGTATAGTAAAGTCGAGCTTTTCCTCGGACTTCGCTACAACTGCTGCGTTAAGCATAGGATATGCTCCTTTACTTGCCCGTGTAAATCTTAACCTGGGCAGAGGTACCAACTTTTAATGCCAACCCCTGGTTGTCAAAGCTTATTTTAACTGGTACTCGTTGACTGACTTTAGTAAAGCTGCCGGAAGTGCTTTCACTGGAAAAGAGGGCGAAGGTACTCTGGCTCACATCCCCAACGCTCGCAACCGACCCCTTAAATACCTTCCCCGGATAGCTGTCAATGCGGATTTCCACTCCCTGTCCTGCGTGTACACGGTTTATTTTCTTTTCTTCAATGTTTGCGATGATCCAGGTATTGTCAGGACAGGCTAGAGAAAGCACCGTCTGACCCGCGGTAACGGTTTCCCCGACCTGCACAGCGGTTCGGACCACCGTACCTTCCAGAGGGGATTTTAAAATAGAGTTGTTATAGTTATAGGCCGCGGCATCGTACACCGCCTGGGCTTGTTTGACCCCGGCCAGCAAAGCTGGTTCGGAAGTTTTGTCGGCAGCGACCTCCTGCTGCTGGTTATCCCGGAGGCTGATCTGAGCAGATTGCAGGCTGAAGCGTGCGCTTTCCAGTGCTGCAACCGCCTTCTCATAACTGGAGCGAGAAGTATTTAAGCTTTCCTCTGAAATGGCACCGCTCTTAAATAGTTCTTCGTTTTTACTCAGCACTCGCTGGGTATCATTTACTGCAATTTGGGCCGTACTTACAGCAGTGCCAGCAATGGCTACCTGGTCGCGGGCTTTGGCCACTGCCATGTTTTTCGATTGTAAATCATAGGGCAGACGTGCATAGTTCGCCTTGGCCAAATCCAAAGCTGCCTGAGCCTGCTCCATGGCAATACGGTATTGTTCTCTATCCAGAGCAGCTAATTCCTGACCTTTGGCAACCTTATCGCCATCGGCAACCGAAATCTGCTCCATTCGCCCCCCCACCCGGAAACTGATATCGCTGATATCAGTAACGACTTTGGCGTTTTCAGTACTAATGGTGGTCTGCAGCAAATACCACCAGTAAACCCCTGCTCCAGCCGCAGCCAACAATATTATGATCATAACAACCATAAATTTTCGGCTTTTAGGTTTCTCCGTTTTTGTTTCTTCATCTGGACCCAGCACTTTAGATACCATTTCAGTTTCCTTCTCCACCGCAAACCCTCCTCTGAATGATTTGGCTTATATTTTTCCGGCAGCTGCGATTTAAGCAAGCAAACCCGTCCATAACATGGCATTGATTAATTGCAGATCCTTTGCACGGCTATTATCCAGGAACGGTTTTTCAATATGATTTATTATCAGACCTTTAATAGCTGCTTCCATGCCCCGAATCAACTCCAGATTGTCCGTCCCGAACTGCATTCCGGCATTTCTGGCCCGTTCAAATATCTGTTCCAGCAAATCACTGTGCTGCTGGTGCCGCTCCCTGATACGCTGCAGGTAGTCAGGGTCAAAATCATCGGATTGGCGAAAAACCAAAGCCAAAACCAGATTGCTGTATTCGGCATAGAAGTCATACTCCAATTCCAGCAACGATTCCAGCGCCTGTCGAGCATCGCTGCTGCCCAAGCATTGTTCCTGAAGGTCGCGACACAAGTTTTCTATTCCCTGGCAGATAACATGGACAAGAATTTCTTCTTTACCACTAAAAAGTTTGTAAATAGTGCCCTTGCCGAATTCGGCTTCTCGAGCGATCTCATCCATGCTTACTCGATCAAAATTGCTGTGGCTGAAAAGTTCCAAAGCCACTTTCCCGACAAAATCCTTTTTGAAGCTTTTTTCCGCTTCTTTGCGAGATATTTTCATTCGGTCTGGGACCTCCTAAGTTTCTTTTAAGAACTCATGAGTTCTATTTTAGCCCTTGCTTTCCTTTTGCGTCAAGCTAAAAAATATCATCAAGAATATTCAATTTGATCAATAAAAAGAGCCTCCCTAATTGAAGGCCCATTGATAGTTATACGGAATTGTCATTATTTATTAGTGTACGGAATTGGCGCTAGGTGTTGTATTCTAAGATGAATTATTTGCAGGGGTTTATCGTGTTCTAGGATGAATAAACACTTCATATTTATGTCCTCCTTTTCTCGTTCTTAAAAAGAAAAAAGCCGGGAAATTAATCCCGGCTTAACAGCAGATATAGTGGTTGCCACCATTCGCAAAACGCTACCATAATAACGATAAATAATACCTGTGAGGTCCGAAAGGACCTCTTTTTTCACTAATAAAAATCATATTTGTTGGAGCAATATGGAGTAATAGATCGTAGATTGATTGAATTGTTTAATTGGCGATTGGTATAATGATATTGAGGTGATTGTAATGTCAACACTGGATAAGGCCATGGTTCTCTTAAAGGGATTGCCTCCTGAAAAGCTGGATATGATAGTTTACTTGTTAGAATCCTTAACCGTCAAACAGCAGATTGAGGCCATGAATATCACAGAATTAACCGCCGAAGAGGCCGTCATTATTGATGCTGCTCTGGCAGAATTAGAGAGCGGCTTGGGAGTTGATGCGGATAGTGTCTGGAAAGAAGCCGGAATATAAACAAATAGTCTTTTCTCCGACTGCTAAAAAGCAATTTCTGAACCTTGATAGGCAGATACAAATAAGAATCAAAGCCGGCATTGAGAAATTAGCGATGGTTCCGCCCCAAGGAGATATAACCAGACTAAAAAGCCGGGAGGATCAGTACAGGTTGCGTATCGGTGACTGGCGAATAATATTCAGGGCGATAAATGTGGTACAGATCATAGCCATACTTCCGCGAGGACAAGCTTATAAATAACCTGTTTGAGTTAATAAAAATAGTTTACTGGGAGGCCATAAGGGCCTCTCTTTTTTATCCATAAAGGATAAAAGACCTAAACACAGCAACATTGATAATAGTTTCTTCAAAATATCATCTCCTTTTCAAGTCATAAAAAAAGCTCCCCTTGCGAGGAGCTTTGTGAGATTACTTTTTACCACCCAACCGGGTTGATGGAAATGGAAATCCAGGGGCTTTTGCTGGACGCAACTGCTACATCGTGCTGACCGCTATAAAAACCATCACCGAAATGCGCCCAGGCATCATTCTCTTTGTACTTGGTGATAATTGCCTTAGCTCGTTCACCTGCGGTCGGGTCATCCAGTATATAAGGCTTTTTGTACGGCTCTTTGTTGGCTCCTTATATGCCCTTCCCAATACTTAGGGATTCTTATAAGACTATACCCGGTTTCCTAAAAAATTTTTATATGCTTGCAAATCCCTATATTTCGGGAATTGCGGATAACCAAATGGTCGGGATGACAGGATTTGAACCACGCACACCCCACCAAAAGCACCTATATATCGGCCTTCTTATTTGTTTGTCTGCCATTTTGTCTGACTGCTTAATGTGTCAAGAATATTCAGGCCGGTTTTGGTAAAGTGGAGATAGTCTTTCAGACTGTCAATATTCACATGACCACTCAGAGCAAGGATATCAGCTATAGGAATGCCACCATCATTAAGATTGGTCAGAACACTGTGACGGATACAGTGGATTCCCATTTCCTCCAGACCGACCTTCTTCAGCATACGCTTAAAGGTCAATTCCACCGCCCGGTGGCGCATGGGTCTGCCGTCATCGGCCACAAATACCAGGCGTTCATCCTTCGAAAAGAATACAACCTTCAGAGCCTGCTTCTTGAGCCTGAGATATTCCAGGGTCTCTTTATCCAGAATAATATTGCGCTTAGAGCTTTTGGTTTTAGTTCTGTCTTTCTCTTTGCGATTGCGGGAATCAACCGTTTTTACAATATGAATCTTGCCGGTTTCGAAATCAATATCATTCCAATGCAGACCCAGGATCTCGCTTAACCTGGCCCCTGTGACAATCAACATTCGGACTATCAGGTAGTGCTTGTAGTTCCTGCCGGTTTCCAGCAGCAACTGCAGCTGTTCGAAACTGAGTGTTGGTTTCTCAGGGGTTTCGACTTTGGGGGTACGGATGCCAGCCGTAACATCATTCGGCATCAAACCCCAGCCATAACCACATCTCAGTGCCGTACGCAGGGTAGAATACAGGTTCTTCCTGGTCCGGCTGGATAGGTCAGTATACTTACCTCTCAAAGCCTCTTGAACTGAATAAGCGTCCAGGTTATAGAGCCGCAGCCCTCCAACGACCGGCATAAGCTTGCGTATGTGACCAGCATAAGTCTCAATGGTCCGTTCTTGGGCTTGGCCCAAATCCTTAAGATCTTCCAACCAGAAACCTAACAGCTCTCCAACCGTAGAGATCTTGCTGCTCGGTCCAGTATTAGGTGTTTTCAGCCGTTTGGTCAGCTCCCGCTCACGTTCTTCAACCATGCTCTTTTTGGGTGCCTTGAATGTCTCATAGTAAAAATCCCTTTTACCAGTGGCAGCATCCCTCCCCAGGTATATAGTAATAAGCCAAGTATTATTACCTCGCTTCGTTATCATCAGTCAGCCTCCTTGGTTGACTGACAGCCAGTATAAAATGATATATTCTCTGCGAACCTCGCCTCTTCCTGCCTGATGAAGTCATTTAATGCTTCTTCGCTGATCCTGAATCGTCTTTCCGATATGCGGAATGCTCTAAGCCTGCCGGTGTAGATTAAATCATAAACAAGCTCTTTCCTGGTGCCTAGAATAGACGAAACTTCTTGCACTGTTTTCATTGTCCTGGGTCTATCATTGATCGAAGCATCAAATGCTATCGCTTGTCTTGTTTCATCTAAGGGGTTATTCATCCGGTCCATCTCCTGTTATATAATGCCATTTGTCAGTGAATGACCACTGCTCACTATACTCCTCGCCTTAACCAATTGTTTCAATATTGGACTTAACCAGGATCAAATACCCCTCCCCTACTCCTTAATGTTGATCGCCCCGGGTACCAGGTAATACCCAATCCCGGTCCGGGTAGCGATTACCGGGCGGTCCGGCCCATGGCCCAGCTTGCGGCGGAGGTTTGATATGTGAAAACGAGGGTTGCCGCCCCCGCAACCAGCCGGGTCACGATCCAGTTCTTCAGCCAGCAATTCAACCGTGATGGGCCGGCCTTCCCGCCGGTATAAAATGGCCAGCAGGCGCAGCTCAGCCGGGGTCAACCGGTTATCATTGTCCTTAACCCATATTTCGCCCCGTTCCAGATCTACCATTAATTCAACTCCCTGCAGCCTCCGGCCGCTGGCCGGGTTTTTACCTCTTTTCATCGCTACCTCCTAGATTTACTTATCTGCTTACTACAACAGACTTGGATCCGGCCAGGGCCGCTCCCAGTGATTGGGGAGCGGGGCCAGTGGTACCGGTTCGATGCGGCTGCGGTATCGTTCACAAGCAATTACCGAACGTACTGTGTAATCCCTTATATTGCCCCTGGTCGGGCGTTCCTGGTAGGACTTCACCCAGTCCCTATGTTCAAATGGTACCTCCAGACACAGGTGCCCGTAGGCCAGCGCGCATTCAATGCAGAGCGAATAACAATAATGACGTTTCGGTACCCGTATGTATTCCTCAGTACACGCTGTCATCGAAGCCGACCTCCTGTCCGTAGGCATACCAGTCATCAGTAGTATCGGCGGTCTGCCCGGCAGTCCCTCCGGTCTGGTTTGGGTTCTTCTTGCCCAGGAAGTGAACGCTGGCCGCTACTACTTCCACGGCCTTGCGCTTCTGGCCGTCCTGAGTCTGGTAGTTCCGAACCTGCAGCCGTCCTTCTACCGCCACCTGTGATCCCTTTTCCAGGTAGATGGCCATGTTTTCCGCCACCTTGCCGAAGGTTACGCAGTCGATCCAGTCGGTGACGGAATTACCGTTCTGGTCGGGGCGGCGGTTGACCGCCAGGGTAAAGCGCATGACGGCGGTGCCGGTCTGCGAATAACGCAAGGATTCGCCAGGATCCTGGCCCAGCCGGCCAATTAAATTAACAGTGTTCAGCATACTATCCTTCTCCTCTCGTAATCCAAATCTCGGTGCGGGGATGTTGCCGGTCCACCAGAAATTCCGGTTCCGGCAGGCGGACCAGCTCGGCCCGGTCATCAGTCAGGATCCCCGCCCGCTTCAAGGCGTCCAGCAGGAATTTGCCGTTGTAGTTGTCCTTATCCCGGTGCCGCCGGTCGGGAAACAGGTAGGTGATATGTACCGTAGCTTCCACAAAGCGCGGCAGCCGGCGGACTCGGGCCAGCCAGCCCAGGTTCTCGCTCAGTTCGTCCAGGTAGCGGCGGCGTTCCGCCCAGTGCCAGCGCAGGTATTTATTCTGGCTGGGAGGCAGCAGCGGCAGAGCCAGCCAGAGGCCGTCCGGCAGAATGTAGGCATCCCAGGTATTTGCTGTACTTTTTTGAATTGCTGTTTTCATCACTCACCCTCCATAACTCGTCCCCGGTAGACGGTGTGAACCTTTCCTTCAGAGTCCCGGTAGCGTTCGTATAGATAGGGGCCGTGGGAAGGGCCGTTAAGGCATTTCAAGCAACGGGGATTTCCGCAGTTAACCAGTCTCTGGTACCGGGAAACGGCATAGCCCTGGTCCGATACCGGGTTGCTTGCTTCCCCTCTGCGGTTCTTGCCCCTGCCGCCTTCTCCTGGCATGGCTTCCTCTCCCTTCGGGCCTTCTGTCTTAGCCCACAGTTTGTCTTCGGTTAAGCATAGAAAAAATCTGTATTTATCCAAAAATATCTGTAAATTTATCTGTAAAAGGTCCTTGATACCCCATTATATCGGGATTTATAAATTATGTATTTATAATCAAAAGCCCTTATCTTGATTTGCTTTCCCATCCATACCGTCTGTCCTCCGGCCTTCCGCCCACCGGGTGGAAGCGACGGGAATTCGTATCAAATCCTAAATATATGTCCACGTCCTGCCTGCCGCCAAAGCGGTTCTTTAGTACCGTAAGCCGGGCGTCTCCCTGGAAAGCCTGGTTCCGGATCTCTCTGGCCGTTGGCCGGGCCAGGACCAGGACATTATCGGCCAAGTTGGTTATGTCGCCGCTCCCCCCGATATCGTTCTTGGTCATCTGCGCCGCGCCGGTAATCTTGCGGGGATGGACTACCACATGCACATGGGCGGGAGTCTCCCGGGCAAAGGCCACCATCTCCAGGATCAGTTCGCGCTGTGCCCGGTACTGATCGCGGGCGTTCATGCGGCTGACGGTCATGGTCAGGTTGTCCAGGAGGAACACCCGACAGCCATACTCCCGGCTGGCTGCGGCAAAGGCTGCCAGCATTCCGGCACGGTTCTCCATCTCGGCAGCGTCATACAGAAACAGCTTGTCCCGGTACCAATCCCGGATAGCCGGGATTAATTCCGGTCGCAGCCGGTAGATCGTACCGGTTCCGTCGGTATTGTCTTCGGCCTCCAGGTTTTCCGGCCCGGCTACCTGCAGTTCCAGCCAGTAGCGGAAAACCCGGTCGGGCAGTTCTCCGGAATAGGCGCAGACTCCCTGGCCCTGGTCGATGGCCTCCAGCAGCATCTGTCCCAGCAGGGTACTCTTGCCGGAGGAATTGACCCCGCTCCAGATGGTCAGCTCGCCGGGACGAAAGCCCCCGCCCAGGACCCGGTCCAGTTCCTCCAGCCCGCTGCTGACCGCTCCGGTATTGACCGGGTCCCAGTCGGGCAGGTCGGCCACTGCCTTCAAGTCTCGAACTCTGCCTCTATTCAGGTTGTTTCTCTGCCTGGTCTTCAGCTTGACCTGCTCCCTTCATGCTTTCAGTGCTTAAATCAGATACCGCCGGAGGATGTTTCAAACATCCCCGGCTGCTCCCACTGCTTTCCCCAGCCGGTGGAAGCGCGTTGTCTGGATTCGATGCGCCAGTCCTTACCGGTGACTATTACTTCGCGTGAACCGCAGATACGGGAGGCCAGGGCGGGCCCCAGGCGGGCCGCCAGCTCCTTGCCGGTCAGGTTGCTGGTAAATACCGTGTCTTTGCGACCATAGCGGTAGTCAATAATACTGTATAGGGTAGCCTGTACCCATTCGGTGGCCTTTTCCACTCCCAGGTCGTCAATAATAAGCAGATCCACCGAACGCAGGAGTCCGGTCAGTTCCTGCTTGCGGTTCTCTTCCCACAGGGACCGGCGGATGCGGTCCAGAAGGTCGATAGACTTAATAAAAACAACGGTCTGATCACTGGCCGCGCTTCTGGCCAGGGCCAGCGCCAGCATGGTCTTGCCCCGGCCCGGCGGGCCAGACAACAGAAAACTTTTGCCCTGGGTAGGGGAAGTCAAAAATAACCGGGCCAGTTCCAGGGATTCCTCCTGGCCGGACAGTGCCGTAAAGTCCTCCAGACTGGGGCCTGGGCTTTCCGCCTGGTTGGCTTCGCCCAGGCTGTAGCGCAGCTCGCGCCAAGTCTTCCGGCGGCGCTCCTCCTCGCTCTCCCCCTTCTGGGGACTGCAGAGGCAGAGGCCGCGCTGGGTCAGCACCAGGTTGCTATGGTCGGTGACATAGGTGCGTTCCCGGTATGACTGCCCGCAGGCCGGGCAGGTCTTGATATATTCACCGATTACTTCATCGTCCGGATCAGGGTCCGGCAGGGATGCGGGGCCAGCCTCCTGTATCTCGCCCGTTTCATCAAAGGACCAGGATTCGAGCAGCTGTTCCTCAGCCCCGGTAGCGTTCTCGTTCATAGCGTTCAAGGGGATCCTCCTCTCTTAATTCACTGGTGTTATGTCCGGGGGCTGTGCCCGGCGGACTGGGTCCAGCCCGGCGCAGTATGGCTTTCAGATAAAGCAGGGGTTTTTCAATATGGCTGGCGGCTGCCGCCATCGCCAGTTCATGCACCCCATACAATACACGTTCATAGCCGTATTCGTTGTACAAAGAGCCGATAAAGGCAAAGTCCCCTTTACTGGGGGCGATGCCAGGAGTAGCCCGGTAGATCCCGGCCAATTCTGCGATCAGCTCCCGGTTGGTTACCGGTTCCGGTGAAGGGGATGGACCGTTTTCTGATCCAGAACAATTTTTTAAAGATCCTTCCCCTCTTTCCTCACCTTCGCCAACGATGTCTGCGTAAGCAGGCTTGTTTAATTCGTTTTGTTTAATTTGTTTAATTTGTTTTGTTTGAGCGGGAGAATAAACCCCGCCGCTGCTGGTCTGGAGGTCATCGCTCCGTGCAAAGAATGTAGCACTCGTTGCAGCATTTTCTGCAAAAACGGTATTTTTTTCTGCAAGAAATGTAGCATCCCATGCAGCACTTTTTGCAAAATCGTCAATTTTTTCTGCATCCAATGCAGCATTCTTTGCAGGCATTTCATCCGGGTCTGCATCTTTTGCAGCATTTCTTGTAACATTCTTTGCAACATTTCTTGCACAGCTTCTACCCGGTGAGAGATTATCTCCGCTGTTATTTCCTGTCCCGGAAGATATATCGTCACCGGGGTTGCGGCCCGGGGTCTGGCAGGCCAGGCCTGTAATGGTGTAGGCCTGGCCCTGGTCATTTTCCGTAATGGCTACCAGCCCCTTATGCGTCAGTTCCTCCAGTGCCCGGCGGAAGGTGCGCTTGTCCTTCATACCGGTACGGGCCATCAGCATGGTGTCGGAGACGGTAAATCCCTCTTTCCAGAACAGGCGGTTGGCCAGGTTGAGCAGGGTCAGGTAGAGGTACCCAGCTGACTGCGACAACTGGTTGGCCATATCATGGTCATAGAAGGCATTAATCTCCTTGATGTAGTCCACTTAGCGGTTCTCCTCCTGCTCTTGCTTGATGGGGGTCCAGACCAGACAGCCGGTTTGATCCGGCCCGGCCAGTTCGCCGTTCAGACCGCAGCGTGGTCCGGGGTATTTGTTCTTCGCCTTTACTACCCAGCTGCTCTGGTCAGGAATCCAGTACTTACATTCCTTGCAGTATTGCTTCATAGTATCATCGCCCGGATAATCTGACCCAGCATATATAGGAAGGCCAGCCCCAGGACCCACCAGGAGACCCGGTCCATGAAACGGTCGGCTCTCATCAGTGAATCCGTTTTATGGTTCCGCTTATCTTGAGCCGGAACGGCGGCTGCACTCCTGGCTCCGCGTTCTTCAGGCAGACGAAGATGATCTTGCATCCTGTTTTCCCTCCCACAGTAGGTAGACCACCCAGCAGACGGCCAGGGAGTCGGGTTCGTAGGTAGATTCCGCTCCCGTTGGCAGGGAACGATTATAGGTACAGTTCCCGCATTCCCGCATACACCAGGTGCGCGGATCCGGCTGGTAGTTAAGGGGACAGGATTGCTGGTCCCGTCCTATTTCCTCCAGCAGCCGGCCCGCCCGGGCCAGGGCCATACATAACGGTTGGTGCTGCTTGTCCATTCTCAACTCTCCTTTGATAAGGGCAGGCGGTCGCCATCGCGGCCCGCCTGCCTTACCTAATACTTTCTACTGCAGGGTTTCTACCGGGCGCAGCCGGGCCTCCAGTGCCTCGGCCACCTTCTGGGCTTCCTCGGCGGTCAGTTCGCTCGGGCTATGCTTGCCGGTAAGTTCACAGGCTACGCTTCCTACCAGTCCCATATCGGGTTTGTACTTCTGGATGACCTGGACCAGTGGCAGCAGGTTAGCCCGGTCATTTCTCCCCGCAGTCTGGAGTTCAGCCTCGCTTCCGGCGGCTGCCGGACTGGCATCGGATTCCTCCCCGAGGGAAGGCGCCGGCGAGGTGACATCGCTGGCCTTTTTCTGCTCTTTTTTAGAGCGGCTTCGCTTGCCGGTTATGCTGGTTACATTGGCTCCTTCTGATGGGGCAGCCGCTTCCGGGTTGGAATCACCGGCAGATGCAAGGTTTTCTTTGCCGGTATCCAGGCCCGGGCCGGAACTGGTTGGTGAAACTGCTTCGCGGCCTTCCTCCAGCCATTGCTTGAGCTGCTTCCCGGTGTCGGGACCGGGCTTGAAGTAACGACCGTCGAACAAACTGGTGCGGTCCTTGGAGGCGCTGGCGATATGGTCGATGGAGAGATCCAGCACGGTGGTAAACTCGTAGTCCATTCCATCCCGCTGGACCGGTGCCATGCCCAGCTTCTTCACCGTAGTGCTGCCGTCCTTATCCTTCTCAATGGCATATTCCATCTTGCTACGCATAGTAGCAATCACATGGATATGGCTCTGCAGCATAGACTCCACGAACTGGTTATGCAAAGGGGTAACCTCCCGCCAGGCCGCATAGCTGTTGCCGCTCTTGGAACTGGAGCTGATCTTGCCGTGCAGGTCCAGGAGGCCGCCTTCACCGGCCCAGGCGTGAGAGATGGAGTCAAGAATGATTACATCCAGCCCGGCCTGCTCGGCCAGGTGGATAGCGCCGATATACTTCTGAGGCAGGTAGGGCGGAGACAGAGGTAGTACCTGGTAGTTGCCGATCTTTAACCCGCTGATGGTGGCACCGGCGTAGAGTTCGCCGCTGCCGTTCTCAGTGTCTACCAGTCCAATCTTGGTCCAGTCTCCGGTTATGCCGTAGGCAGTCAGTAAAGCGGAAACAGTCTTGCCGCTGCCGGCCGGCCCCGCCAGGCCGAGCCGTAGTTTGGCTTTCTTTCTCTCCGCTGTCCGGAATCCGGTTGCTATTGCCATCAAATATTCCCCCTCGCTAATTATTGGGTCCATCTATCCAGGGTCAGCCCGCCGCCCGGTTACTATCCTCCGGGCCAGCGTTCCGTCCTCTACCGATTGTTATGAGACCTACTCGAAGTCCACTGCCAGCTTTTCAGGGCGTTCTACTACTCGGATGCCCTCGATGACCTCACCGGTATCGGGATCGGCCATAATATCCCCCAGTACCGTGGCCGCAGCCTTGACCCCGGCCCAGTCCGGCTCGGCCTTCACCTTCACCAGTTCTGGGCGGTTGGCCCGCAGCCAGGTCAGGAGCTGGTCGTTGTCCCGTATGTATTCCGGCTGCTGCTTGCGCAGACCCACCTTGCCATGGGGCAGTTTGATAGTCTTTAACCGAGGATCCTGCTGGCGCTGCTCCTCCAAGTAATCACGCAGCAGGGAATCAAAGAATGAGCGCTCCCGGTCGGCTTCCTCCTCCTGCTTCTTCAGCCAGGCAGCCAACTTGGCGCTCTCCGTCTCCACCAGATCCCGGCACTCCTGCCGCCGGGCTTCTAGGCGGGCGATCTTCCTTACCGCCCAGTCGGCCTGTTCCAGGCTTCTGATCCGGAATGCCCGGCCGGTTTCCTCCTCGGTACTCACCCGCTGCAGGTCGTCTTCCAAGTCCATGAACTCATGCAGGTCTTCTTTCAGGTCCTCCAGTCTTTCCACCGCCATCGATTCATCCTCCTTATCCTTCAAAATCCTCTCCAACACTGACGGAGCCAGAAGCCGGGCCAGCGGTTCGGGTTCCAGGTATAATCCTGGTTTTAGGTTGCTGGTTACGTTCACTGTTCCACCACCCGTCCAGCAGCGGGATTATCCTCCTCATCCTCGAAAAACCTGGTCCAATCAACACCCAACTTTGGAGCCAGTCTCCGGGCCGTCTCGACCGATACGCCTCTTTTCCCGCATTCAAGTTGTGAATAATAGGCCCGGTTTATCTCCAATTCATCAGCCATCTCCCGCTGGGTTCGATTGCCTCGCAGTTCGCGGAGCCATGTTTTTCGTTTCAATTTCAACCCTCCCCGGTTGCCTTTAGCAACCACTTTTCTATTATTTTAGTTGCCTTAGGCCACTATGTCAATCAAATATTTTGCCTCTTGCCACTTTACATGTGGCGACAAGCTACTATAATAGAAAATAAGACTGGTTAGTTATTGGATGTGATACAGTGTTGACTATTGGCCAAAGATTAGTGGAATTAAGGAAGAATCGCCGACTCAGCCAGGCTGCATTTTCCGATGAACTGGGATTAAACCGGGCTACTTATGCACAATGGGAACTGGACCGCCGCCGCCCGGAACTGGATTCATTGATTCAAATTGCAGACTATTATGGTGTTTCGGTGGATTATGTCCTGGGCCGGGAGGGGGTTACGGCAGCGGCCAGCCGCAGCGATGATCCGCTGTCCGATTTGCCTGAGGATGCCCGGAAGAGTGTAGCAGAATTCATAGACTTCGTCCGGAAACGAAGTTCGCAGAACAAGAAAAACAAATAGCGGTTGTACCTTTTAACCCTGCCTGGCGGCAGGGTTGCTGTTTCTATAGGGATATCGACAAATATGTATATATTTTGCATGGTGAGCAATTATGAAGGATGATCTTTTATATATGGTGGAGGAATCGGGGATTTACCTAGTTCACTGGGATTTTGCCCCGCCGGTCAACGGGTTCTATTATCATGAAGAAGGTTTGGTACCCACCATAGGTATTGCCCGGCATATCGGTGAGTATTCACCCTTATATGACTGTGTCCTGGCCGAGGAACTGGGGCATCATTACACCACTACTGGCTATCATCTCCCGGTAAAGTATTTTAATTATGCCAACCGGCAAAACATTAGCCGCGCGGAATACCGGGCCATGAAATGGGCCGCCTTGAAACTCATGCCGGTTGAACATATAAAACGCGCATTACATGCTGGCTTCTGCGAAATCTGGGAACTGGCCGAGGAATTCGGAGTAACCGAAGAACTGGTCAGGTTCAGGATGAAGTTGGAGGATTGCCAGGAAATGTTGCAGGCATCACGGGGCGGCGAGGAATAGGCGTTGTTATGTTTTGACAGTAACTCCTTTGGCATTAAAATACTTGCTATTAGCTCCTACTTGCTCATATTTTGCAGGAATTTACTTAATTCAGTAGAAGTCAGTTATAAATTAACTATTCAGCAACGCTATGAACACGAAAGAAGGTACCTGAATGAATGGGAAACTGATACGGCTATTTATGACCGAAGGCCAACCCAATGGTCTTCGTACTGTTGAAATTTCTAACATGACCATACTAGCAACGTTTTTTCCCCGTACTAAATTAGACAAGTTTACTGCTCGTGAGGCCGCCCAAAAACCCGGTGTATATCTTCTGCTGGGATACGATTATAATGAACCGGATCAATTAGTATTGTATGTCGGTGAGGGGGATCCGGTTCTACCACGATTGAAAAGCCATTCCGTTAATAAAGATTTTTGGACAGAAGCCATTGTCTTTTCATCTAAGGATGATTATTTAACAAAGACCCAGATAAAATATCTTGAAGCTGAATTATATCGGTTAGCCAAAGAGGCATTCCAAGTCAAACTTGATAATTCACAGGTTCCTACTAAGCCGAAAATATCAGAGGTTGATAATGCTGAGGTTGATCAATTCTTGGATGGAATTAGATTAATACTGTTGTCTTTGGGCATTCAAATCCTGGAACCCGGAATAATTCCTAATTCAATTGAGGATACGCAGAAAATCTTTGAATTAAAAGTTAAGAATGCAATAGGTAAAATGGTTATTAAAGACAATGATTATGTTGTACTGAAGGGGTCAACTGCTGTTGCCGATAACCGTCCATCATGTCCTGATGCCATTAAGAAGATGCGTAAAAAATTAAAAGATACCGGTATCATAACAGACGGTGGAGAGGGACTTTACACCTTTAACGAAAACATTAAATTTAGCAGTCCAAGTTATGCCGCTTCAGCAATAGTGGGGGGAGCCGCAAACGGCAGAAAACTTTGGAAGCATGGGGACAAAACATTAAAACAACTGGAGCAGGAGTCAAACCACGAAGAAGAGGACTTATTAAATGAGTGAGCAATTTAATAATTTTGTAGAGCAATTAACCGGATTGTTTGAAAGACTGATCTCCTCTCCGCTCTTATCCCGTGATAAATTAGATAACTTGCCGGCTAAAGGGATTTATGTCTTTTACGAAAATGGTGTGCCCGTTTATGTCGGTAGGACCGATAATCTAAAAAGAAGGCTCCTACAGCATTCCAGACCCAGCTCAGGTCATACTAGTGCTACCTTTGCATTTAACCTGGCTAAACTAGATGCCCAACAAAAAGGCCTGGATACTAGTAGAAATAGAACAGTATTAGAAACAGATAATGATTTTAACTTGCTGTTCCTTGCCGCAAAAGAACGGGTTGCCAATATGTCGATCAGAGTAATTGAGATTGAAGATCCAATTATTCAAACCCTGTTTGAAGTCTATGCAGCAGTAGGTTTAAATACGTTAGATTTCAATAGTTTTGAAAACCATTAGGTCGGATGAAGTTGGCTGATGTCCTCGAGATAATCATTAGTATAAATATTTATAGAGGAATTTAAGCGATTATGAGTGCCCATCATACTCAATCTATTCCAATAGAAGAGCCTTCGAATAAGCTAGAATATGCACTTGAGCAATGCCAAAAAGCGGCAAGACATGGGTATGAAATTGCCGAAGCTCATCTTATGGAATCAGCTATGGCAATAAGTGTTATGTCTAATTCCTTGTTAGATTGTCTTAATGCCATAGAATTAAACCCTATTAGAACACCGGGTATCGTTGATCAACTGAAGAATCAACTTACTGGCGTAATATACGAATTAGAGCAACTGCAGCGCAATACTGAACTAGATTTAGAAGAAAGAATTCGTCGGTTAGATCGTTTTTCCATAACGTTGTTTGGTCGTACAATGGCTGGCAAATCTACATTAATGGAAATCCTAACTCGAGGCGATGGATCATCTATTGGGAAAGGTGCTCAGCGTACAACTCGAGATGTTCGATCTTATGATTGGAAGGGCATGGAAATTACAGATGTCCCAGGCATTGCAGCGTTTGAAGGAAATGACGATGAAGAATTGGCTTATAAATCTGCTTCACAGGCAGATTTAATATTATTTCTTATTACTGACGATGCCCCTCAACCAGTTGAGGCAGAGTGTTTAGCCAATATACTGAGAATTGGCAAACCCGTTCTAGGTATATGTAATATTAAGGCAGCCGTAGATGTGTCCGATGACTTAGATATATTTCTTCGGAATCCTAACCGTTATTTTGACCCGATCAGAATCAAACAATTAATAAATCAGTTTAATATATTTACACATGAATACATACCCGGAAATCGGATTCCTTTTGTTGCTGCTCACCTGAGATCACGTTTTCTCGCTAATCAGACTCAAGATCCTGGTTTAAAAGAAAAGCTAGAAAAGGCCAGCAGGTTCTCTGATATTGAAGACTACATAATAAGGGATATTATCGGAAGAGGAACATTTCTTCGCACAAAGAGTTTCATAGATGGGGCTTTGCTTCCAGTATTAAATCTTACTGATATGCTCCTTGATTTCAGCTCCCAAAATTCAGCCAGTGGCCGTGTTTTAGTTGGCAAACGTCGCCAATTCTATACTTGGGCAAACGAATTTAAAATTGACGGTGAACAACGAATATACACGCTTGTTTCTAAAATATGTAATAATCTTAGAGATGATATCCCCGTATTTGCTGAAGATCATTTCGGTGATAAAAAAGCCGGAGAAAAGTGGACTAGTCATATAAAATCTTCTGGCATTAATGATAAAATTAACAACTTACAAAAAGCCCTTATAGAAGACTGTAGAATAGCTCTAATTGAAATAACACGTGAATTAAAGACTGAGTTGTCTCTTGTCAGTGAATTCACGGATGCTCGAAATATTAAGACAGATAGCATTTTTGATACTAAACGCGCCTGGAACTGGAGTGTTAACTTTGTTACAGGCGGACTCACTTTAGCGGCTATAATTCTTGGGAGCGGTCCTCTTGGTTGGGCCGCTGCAGGGGTCGGTATTCTAGGGTGGGCCGTTTCATTATTATTTGATAGTCGAGAAGCAAAAACTCAGCGAGCACGACATAAGCTTATAGATCAATTAAAGGCCAGTGTTGATCGAATTGAAATAGATTTACGGACTCGGCTCATTGATTGGTTTCACAAAGAATTATTCAATAAACTAATATATATATTCCTCAACGACCTAAAAACAGTTACTTCAGGATTATTTGAATTAGCGGATGCCCAAAGAGTGTTATCATGGACCTTAACTCGTAGACAAAAAGATCTTAATAGAATTTTAATCAAGGAAGCATTCATTAATTTGGGAGCTATCGACGAACTCAACTATATTCAGGATGTTGCGCGTATTCCGGGTATTGCTACAATGCTTATGATAAAACCTGATGTAAGATTTCCCGGCCCTATCCGTGTTGAGATTGAACGACTACTGGGAGAACCACTATGGTTTGTTATTAATAATGAAAATGAAAAATCTATTCTTTCACAGGCTATCGGGCGGGGATGTTCAAAAGAAAAAATCAATATTGAATGGGATTTGCGGGTTGTACATGTTCCCATGGATGAATTTGATCTATTAACAAAATCAAGGATAAAATTAGCACAACAACTTACAGAACTACACATAGTAAAATGAAAGGATGATAACCATGGAAATACCTGAGTTTAATATTCTTAATTGGGCAACGGTTGGAAATGCCTTATTAGATAAAGCGAGAAATATCCTCATTAATGCTCACAGCGATCAACTCCGTCTTTTAACTGGTAGAATTCCTTCATCCATTGTGCCTCCTGACGAGGCTATAGAAGTGGTTTTTGCAGGTCAATACGGTGCAGGAAAATCAACCATCCTAAAACAATTGACTGGAAGAGATGATATATCAGTGGGAGCCGGTATTAGTACACAACTTGCTCATAGATACGATTGGAATGGAATTAAAGTTACCGATACTCCTGGTATTCACACTAAAATCCGCCCTGACCATGACGAAGTTTCATATCGTGCTATAGCAGAAGCAGACTTACTTGTTTTTGTTATTACTAACGAACTTTTTGATTCAGAATTGGCTCAGCATTTTCGAAAACTTGCTATTGAGCGAGACAAGGCGCATGAGATGATGCTAGTGGTTAACAAGATGCGCCGTTGCTCTAATGGTAATAGTCCAGAAGCCCAAGAAACCATTAGAGAAGACCTCAGAAGGGTCCTTCTTCCGTTTTCTCCAGAAGATCTACGTACATCTTTTATTGATGCAGAGGCAGCAATCGATAGTATGTCCGAAAGTGATGAGCATATTAGGGTGGCCCTATGGAAAAAAAGCGGTTTTGAATACTTTGTAGAAAATTTAAATGACTTTGTTCGTTCCAAAGGCTTAACTGGCCGTTACACAACAGCACTTTATTCTCTTGAGCAAGTTCTCCAGGAAGCACTTGCACAAGAATCAACCGGCGATGCTGATATTGATTCACTTGAAGAGTTATTACTTCAACGACGCAGAGCTATTCTTGAAACCCAGGAGCGAATTCCAAGGGCTGCAGCGAATGAAATTCAAAAAATTAGTTCGAAAATACGCGAAGAGGGGCGAAGAGCTTCTGAACTTATTCATGGTTCTGCTGACCAAGAGGCCGTGAATAGAGAAATACAGGCAGCTCAAAACCGTGTCCAACAATACTCAGAAGAACTTAGCAAATCGGTTCAAAATGTCATTGGAACCCAAATTGCGAATCTTGATGAACGTCTGGGAGAAATATTAGACAGTGAATTAGCCAAAGAATTAATTCCTCGATTAATTCATCGTATTGAAGACCAAGATATTTCTCTAGAAGCCATTTCAAATATGAAAACAATATCCAACATTGCTAGTCAGCTAGGGACCTTTCTTATTAAGAACTCTTTCAAAGCAGAATCCGGCACTTTGGCGGGATTATCGAAACTCAGTGAATATTCAGGAACCCCAATACATAAAGCTGTTCTTGAAGTAGGTCATTTCTTCGGTAAGTCCTTTAAACCCTGGGAAGCCGTTAAATGGACTCGTGGGATAGCCCATGCTGGACGTGTTTTAGCTGTAGCTGGAACGGTATTAACATTCGTTTTGCAAATAAAAGACGATTGCGATGCTACTCAGTTGGAAAATGATCTTCGTGAAAATAGGTCTACAATAAGAAATGGATTTAATGATGCAGCACATGTTATCGAAATGCATTATGAAGAGGCAACGAAGGCATATGTAGCAAGTATTTTGACTACTGACCTCGAACTTATAGATCAACAACTTGAAGAAATTAGGAACATGCAACAACAAAGAAGCAATACATATAACAATCTGATTTCCTTGCTGAAAGAAACTAGGGAACTCATATCAATGTTACATTAAACATGATCTATCATTAACCGTACCCCAAAGCCCGCTCCATGCACAGGCTCCGGGCTTCCCTAGCGGCGCTCACCCGCGTGCGCTGCGCGATTACATACGCGGATGTTCGCGGCCCTGCGCCTGAGCCTTCCGCTCGGTGGCCGAGGGATACCCTGTCCGTCCTTGAAGAACTGAAGGGCCGTACAGCGTATCCCCGCACCTATCTGGTCGTATGGTCTGGCAGACAACCCGCCGCCCGGCTCTCTCCGGGGCAGCCGCCCCTCCAGGCCGGTTTACATTGCGCTGCGCGCCCAGCCTTCCGGGATAACATGCGCCTGTCCTTCCGTTCGCCCGGCTGATCTGGGTGGTTTCCCCGCAGGCCTGGCTCAATCGCCGCCCGTCCTCCCGCTGGTCGGACCGGCTGGCTGGGTGACCTGATCAATCCTTCATCCCTAAAAGAATCCTTACTCTCCCGCTTCGCGCCGGGGTTATTACAGTCCTCGCCGGACAAGCATTCCAGTCTTGCCAGACAGTCTATTCTTTGCTCGCCGCACGGCATCCCTGCTCCCGGTTCCTCCTCCGTCGTCACCCGGCTACTGGATATCATTACAGTGACCGGCTCCCTGCCGGTCGCCCGTCACGGCGGGCAGCTGATGAAGTGAAGTCTCGGCCCTGGCTCCGCTGCGCTGCGGCTTGGACAGGTCCTGTCACGGGGGTTGGCCTTATCCCTTGGCGATGGCATACCGGGGATGAACAGTAGTTTCTCTCCGCCATCGCTTAACCATGATACCACCCCCGCGCCACCCGTCCAGGCTGGCCTCCCCTTCCCTGTTCATGCCCGCTTTGGGGGTTTGGGGGTATCCGGCTCCGGTTCCCAGGGATAGGTTTTCCATTTGAGCGCGAATGAATGGCGGTCACGTTATTGGCCGCCGATATTGAAATTATGTGGTTGGACGCAGGGCAGCCGGTCGGCTGCCCCGATACTGTAATCAGTCCTCCATACCCAGAGCCAGGTAGCTCTCATAAGACAGGTCGTTATAGAATACGGTCATATTTCTACCGATATTAAACCAGTGGTAGCCATTACGACTGACCGGTACCACCGGCTGATTCACCGCTTCGCCCAGGATACGGGCCGCTTGCAGTGCAGCCGGGGTAAATTCCAGGTAAGGGTTCCGGCTGGTATGAAAATTAATATCGATAGTAGGGATCAGGCCTAACTCGTTCTCCAGGGTCTCTCTTAACTGGTTCAGGGCTTCGTTAATGCTCATACTTTCCTCTCCTCTCTAACTGTGGGGTAAGACAACCGGCAGTTCAATTACAACAGGCCTTCATCCCGGCGGCGATGGTACTCCATATCGGCAGCATCGTCATCGTACATCCAGGCTGGACCACTGCGCTTCGCCCTCCGGGCCTCCGGTTCTGGATCCCAGTCGTAAAACTCGCCGATCAGTTCGTCCGGATCCATGCAGTAGTCCAGAAGTTCCTCCAGCAGATCCGTAAGGTAATCCAGCAGGTAGTCCCTCACCTGGCCGCGCAGTCCGGTTATGGCCCCCTGGTCAGCTTCCCATCGGCAGCAGCACCGGTTATAGCTGGCCAGTTCAATATAGCCTCCAGCCAGGGTGTCCTCTAACCGGCTGCGTACCGCCTTCTGCAGTTCAGAGCGGTTAAGGATATGGTGTACCATTACTATTCCTCCCCTCTATGGTCCAGGGCGGGCGGCTTACGCCACCCCGGCCACCTGGTAGGCAAAATTCACGCCGTAATTACGGAAATGCTCTCCTCCCGGTCCCCCGGTGATCTCCACGTCCAGCACGTCTACCCTGATCCCGGCATCCATTAGCGGGGCTACCCGGTCGGCCCGGTCGCGGGAGAGATACCCGACATGGCAGGTATGACCGGAAGCCGGGTGGACCAGCACCACTGCTACCGCCAGGGGATCGGCCTGGTTCCCCGGCTCCCGCTCCAGTCGGGCAGTAATTCCATTAAGCCCTCTACGGGCCAGCTTCTTCAGGATCTCCTGCCGACCGTCGAAGCTGACTCCCCGGGCCTTGGTGTACTCCGGGTCCTGTGACCGGACCAGGTTCCAGGCTACAGTCAGGGCTGCCGACCGGGAGAGTTCTGCCTGGTAGTACAGCCGGTTAGCCATCTGAAACAACATCTGCCGGTTAAACAATCAAACCGCCTCCTTGTCGTGTTGCTTGTTGCAACCTTATATAATATATTATAGTTGCTTTATGCAACAACGGCAACCTTTCAAAGCCCACTATACCCGTTATTTATGACGTTTTTGCCTCAATTCACGCACGTAATCCTGCAGTTTAAACCCAGTTTTTGTATGGCATTAGCAGTGAATAAAGCCCAATGTTCCGGACTTCCTGCCTCCGAAACACGCTCCTCATCCCTGGGTACCAGAGCCGGGTAGCCCCAAAAGGCGCATGATAAGGCACGGGGCCGGCCGCCTGGATAGGTGGCAGCGGGGTGGTACAATCGGAAGGGCGGCGGGAGACCAATAAACCCTATCCCCGGTACACCGTCGCCACAGGCCGGGGACAGCCCCGCTGACGGAACCTGTCCAGGCCGGAGGGAGCGAGGTACGAGCAACCGGAGCCAAGCCGGACCCATGCCTACCTCAGCTGCGCACGTGCCGCGGCAGCGGCACTGTGATCCAGGGGCAGTGTGCTGACGGAGGAGGCACTCTGTCACTGGCGTTCTCCTATTCCTGCCGGGTGACGAAGTATGAGGAACCGGGCAGGAATGCCTGTCCGGCGAGGACTATAATATGCCCGTCTGGCAAGACTGTAATGCCGGCCGGCGAGGACTGTAATCAGGCTGGCTGACCGGAGGGAAACCTGCCTGTCCTCTGGTCGGGTAACGGGTCGCCCGGGATATAAAACGACCGGTTACCTGACGTTTACCGGGGTCTGCCGGAGAGGGTACCGAATCTATAATTACCACTATATAGCCGGCCTGACCGGAGGAAAGGCGGGCGGGGTTAAGGGGGCTGCTCCTTTTGGCGGATCCAGCATCTTAGCCGGGTGAACGCAAGGCCAGGCACTCGTAATCCCGGAGGACCGGCTGCGTCAGCGCTTGTAATCCGGTCCGCAGGGGTGCCTGGGCCGGAGTGAACCGGGCGGCGGATTTCCACCTGGATAGCCGGTCTGAGTGTGCGAAGACGGGCGGCGGGACATGTTGCCGGGAGCGGAGCCGGCCGGGCGTAGTTTCTGGAGTGGAATGGAGCGGACCGTAGCGATAGCGAAGGTTTAGAGGAATGCAACGGAAGAACGGAGGCCGGCCGGCGGAGCGGCCTGAGCCCCTTCCTGCCCCCCTATAACCGGGGCGAGGCCGACGGGGTGCGAGGGGGGCGGGAAGCCCCCTCCGGGGACAACGATGCGCTCTAGCGAGCGCCATTTGGGTCGGGGTTTGGGGATGGGCAGGGGGGTGAAGCAGGGGAGGGGGAGGCTGTGGCGGACCAGGCAGGAAAAGGTAATGCTATGACGAATAAATGGTTTAAATGCTAATGCCTGTATGGCGGCAATAGGGGTGAAACCAATGGATAGTTTTATAAGCCTGAAAACCTGGGGCGGGCAGAGTTCTTTTTCTTATTCCAAGTCGGATTTATTGGGCATCACTATTAAGTTTGGCGATGGGTTTACAGCGAAAATTACGATGGAGGAGTATGTGGCTTTGATTCAGCATTTTCAAGGTCAGACTGTAAATATCGGTACATCTCGTACTGACCGGCCCCCGGGCAGTGTTGGTGAGTGGTTGCATATTTATGTTTCCCGCGCGGCTATAGCTTCTTACCTGGGGGCTATCCTGGTTTACGAGGGCCATGCCGAAAAACTGGCCAGGGGTTTAATTAAATTCAGGCAAATACCCTATGCCGGGATTTGGAGCCAGTATCTGGGTAGGGCTAAGGATTATATGGAATATGATCAATGGATTAGGTTCCGTAGTGAGCTGATTGACAACGGTGCTTTTAATAACTGGGGAACGCTGGACGATGTGCCGGAAAAATGGCGAGAGCTTCTCCTCCATTTATGGTACCAGTTGAAAAAATCCGAGTATTGGCTGGAAGGCAGGTTTGAGTTTCTGGCACCGGGCGGACCGGAGCGGTAGCGGAGATCCGGCTGGTAATCTCCTGCTCAGTCCACTAGCCTATGTCGGGGAGCTTTCCTGACCGAAGGGAGCGAGTAACGTCGAGCGGCAGAAGCGCAGCGAATAAAGCGAGACGAATGGAGCGACCGGAGCCAGGAGGGCGGGCGGCCACCGAGCCGGAGGCGGGCTTTGGTGAATTTAATGGCTAATATTATCTTTTTCGCATAAAGCTAGTCAAATAAACATCTATTGTATCCAACAATAATATAATTTATACTAAAAATGAAAAAGAGGTTTGTTCTTTTCATGCGGACTTACGTCTCGTCATTAAAGAATCTACCTCTTAATAGCAATATTATTATTGGCTTGTTACAGCTTTATTATAAGCATATGAAATTTATTCGTCAATTGTGATTTTATAAAAGGATTATTGCAAATGCTAATTAATAGTAATAATAGCACCTTAGAACTTAGAAAAGTCAATACTGAGTTAATATTTTTTTACCAAAGGTGGCAAGAACTCCTGGGGGCTCGCACTCTCGATATGTACCAGTATAACATACTTAATGCTTGTTTAGCTTGTTTGGAATTGCAGGAAGTAATCGACAAAACTCTATCAGGGCTCCTCACTTCTCGTCATAATGTAGATGATATAAAAGCTGAAGCTCGTCAAATAATCCTTAATGATGACATTTTACCCAAATACGACAAGCCATTATGGATAACTCTAAAAAGAATTTTGGATATTAAGCTTGGAAAAAAGAAATCCGATGATGAATCTACAGATAATGATAATTTCAGGATAAGTCTTCAACGGTTAAAGTATCAGTTAACTAATCCATGTAATCTTTTGAAAAGGAATTATAAGAGCTATCTAATACAAGAATTAAGAGAAGATATAGCACAACAAAACTGCTCCAAAATGGAAATACATATGTCTGCTTTGATAAGCCAATGCCTATATGAAGGCTGGTCAACCACCGGCCTCTTTAATCTTTCTAATTATCTTCATGGAGATGGAACGGCGGATGATAAGATAAATGTGTTATTTGAGAGGATTCTATCAACTGATACTATTGATTTTATAGTCTACCACAGCATTAATATTGAAACACGACGTGGATTGAACTCAGAAGCAGTTCGGCAGACAATTATAAGTTTGGGTATTGATTTAAAAAAAGGTTCAGAAATAATTGAAGCTGAATCTATAGAAGATGCCGTCCGCAACTTACTATATTCAGAAAAACATTATGCAATTATTTCAGTGAATGCATATGATCTGCATTCAGCAGTTTTATATGCAATAAATACTATACAGAGAAAGTTAAGCATAGCAACTTTCTATAATATAATTAGCCCTTTTATCGCTAATACACCAACTATTGTCGCTTTTGATACATCAACCAATACAGCAATACCTCTAAAGCTAACAGACGTTTTTAGAACCTACGATCATGTAGATAGTTCAAACAACGTATTCGAAGATACCAAGAATTTATTTAACAATAGTGATAATAACCTGAGCACAATAGTTCGCCTAAGTGCGGCTTTTTCATATACTAATTTAAGTAGAACTTCCTATTTCCAAGAAACAAAGTTTATATCACTATGGATTGCACTTGAATCTATTATGAGAACCGGCCAATACTCAGATATTATATCTCACATAAAACAACCCCTACCTCCGGCTCTATGTGTTCGGTATTTCTATAAAATAATCAGGAATTTTGCAGAGGACTGTATTAGGTGCCGAGTCAAATACTTAACAGCACCGATAGAACTTGATCTACAGGACGAGAACAAAAAACAAGTTGTAACCCGACTTATTTCTATTTTTAGAGATTCAGCAGAATATCAGTTGTTATTGCAGCGTTGTGAAGTAAACAATTTACTTCATTATCGTTGTGAGCAAATCCATGATATTATCACAGATTCTACTGAAATGAAGAATAAGCTTGAACATTATAAAACTAAGATTGAATGGCATATTCAAAGACTATATAGAATTCGAAATGAAATAACCCATTCGGCTTTTAAGAACGATCGGTCGCTGGTTATCTACATTGAACATTTGTATTTTTATTTATCTCAACTCATTTCTGAGATCGTATTCTATTTTGAACATAAAGAGGCTACGTCAATAGAAGATGTTTATGCTACTTTAGAAAACAACTACTTAACTCTTATTGAATTATTAGGTAATAACACAATGGCAATAACGGATATACTTCCTGATGGTGTTATTAACGTGATTTAGATTATGTTTAACAAGAGACTGTGTATCAAACCTAAAACGGTTATGTAAGGTCTATCCCTTCAAAATTCAAAATCCTACCTCCTCAATTACTTCATCTACCCCATCTGCTTCTTTGCAAACTGCTCTAATAGCACCATACTAGGATGCTGTGAGAGAGACACCAGTTTATTAACCAAAGCTACGGGGATTAATGCATCATCATACATATCACACTTCAGCCTGGCCACATTGGCCAGGATAGTATCAAAGTTGGGAAAGTCAGCCCAGGAGGGGCTGCCAGTAAGCCGCGTTGTCGGCAGGGTCAATACATAGAGCTTGTCTTCCCCCGTGCGATATATGACCTTATTTCCATAGTAAGTAGTACGGCCATAAGGACTACCCGGATCAGCCGTACCCGGAATAATATATTTATAGATATAGTCATTATCCAGAATGAGCGTTTGGCCTGGCCCCAGCTTACTTTTTACATCGTGGGCATGGTCAACAAAGGCTCCTGATTTCTCGATTCCTACCATATTTATGTATGGAGTTTCTCCTCCTTTTTGGGCCAGGAATGCTACCAATTCACGCATAGGCTTATGAATATTGGCAGTTTGGCCAAAGAAGGCGAGCGGCCCATCTTTGATAAAAAGAATGGACTTCAGTAGTTCAGGCTTCATATCCCAGATAGTCTTGATAAGGTGCACCATAAGGATTTGCTCCAAGAGTCCCATGGTATAGCCTACCACCCCACCGGCACCTTGTTCATCATCAATAACCTCATGGAGACGAAAGATATCAGTTAAATAGATGCGTTTTCCGCAATCGGGACAGTTAAACTGATCACCCATGCTATCTTTTATCTCTATATTACGGGCCTCACAGGAAGGACAACTGGCTAGATTCCAGGTGGTTTTTAGTTTCCCGCCCTTGTATTGCTGGAAAATAAGCCATCGCAGGGCCTCTATAAAAGGCTTTTCCCCGTCTTGGCTCTGACTGAAGAATTCAAATAATGCTAAACGAACAGAATTAGTAAGCGTATTTCCGCCCAGGGAGATATTCTTGATAGGTAGGACAAAGGGAAAACGTTGGATATTCTTAAGTCGAGCAATATCTGTAGGATCAATGAAGGGAACTGTTTTTAAATTTTCCAAGTCAGAAACACGAAACATCAAGGCACCAACATTAAAAAAGGTGATGGTACTGGAGGGGAATTCCTTTTGTACCACAGCTTCTCCATAACCACCATCGATAGCAATAATTATCTCAATAGGATTCTTCTCCGGGATCTGCACATCTACCAGGTTGACCGGGAGCATCTCTACTTCTCCACAACGGGGGGGCAAACTACAACGTTCCAGGAAGGTATTAATTGCTGGTTGATTAATGATTGTAATATGTCCACCCTTACTGGCATATTCAGCCGGACGGCGATTATTACGACTCATGTAGCCCATACTAATTAACCCTCCTGATTACCCGGCTGACTCACAGCAAAACGATCAATCTGGACCGGCACCACATAGGGGTTGGAATAGGTCTTCATGCGCACAAAACCTTTATCAGAATCGGCACTGAAACGTGTAAGCCCGTCCGTAAAATCCCGGAAGTCATAGTATTTTTTTAGCTCCCGCAGTTCATCGTCATTATTTAAGTGAGCCACGAACCAGTTCTGAGTATTCTTCAGAATATTGCTGCTGATAGAACTTACTTCCTGGGTAGCATATATAAGTCCCAGATTAAGCTTGGCTCCTTCCTTGGCTATACGGTTATAAACCTGAGAGAGGTCTTTATCATCTTTCTTAGGGAATAGGTTGTGGGCTTCCTCGAAGTAGAACTGAATGAAGTTATTGGGACTAGTATTGATAAATCGGTTCATGCTATCCTGAAAAATACGCTTACAGATACGTTCTGAATATAGTCGTTGCACTTCAGGATCACCCTGCGACAAGTCTACTATTATAATCTTTCCGTCTCGAAGCATCTCTACTATTTCTTCTGCAAAGGGCTTGTCTACAGTACTAGTGTGGAGACTAATCAATGGACGTAGCTTACGATATCCACTAATAGTAGCTGCACGATTCTGACCCGAGCGGCTCTTGCGGGTAAGAAAGACCAGTATATTCTTAAGATCTTCATCCGCCCATTCCCTGTTCTTTTTCTTGCGGTAATCTTCAAAGATCTTATGATCATCGTAGTTCTCCCAAACCCAGGTGAACCAGGCGATGGCATCCTCGAATTTAATGCCTTTGGTAGGATTAATAGGATTGTCTGGGTTTACAGCTGAGTTTATTTCCGCTTGACCGGTAAATTTAATCGTCTTTTGCTGCGTATCAAAGCTGGCTGCATAGAGGCAGCACTGGTAGGCAGCTACTCGGCGTTCATAACGGACTCGGGCCGAATCATCGGTAGGGTCCTCTGGCGGGGTCAAATCAATAGCACAGAAGCTCTTTACATAATCACTGGTATCATTAGCCTCCAAGTGGGAGCGGATGAGATCAAAACCCGCCAACACATCTTGATAGAAATTTACTTTCATTACCTTGAATCCGGGTTTTTCAATAACACTGTAACGAGTAACATCTTTAGCATACATCTCAAAAATAGCAGTACCAGCATCCTGGAGGTTGGCATTGGCATATTCACCGTTTATATCGAATATTATCTGACCTACCGGGAACTTGGGTCCTCCCCCTTCGGTAAATGGATCGAGATATTCCTCCACTCCCGTTTTGGCAGTGAGAGCAGCCGGAGCAGTGGCACTAAGATCAGCGGTAGCCTGAATTACTTTTTTAACCGTATTGGATTTTCCCGTACGAGTCATACCAAAAAGGGCAGTCCGCTTTCCTAAGAAATCAACGGAAGAAACGTATACCGGGACCTCATCCTTCTCTTTCTCCTGGAAACGGCGGCTGGAGCTGTAGCGTACACGACCGATTTTAATATCGGTCTTTTGTCCAGTCATACGGTTACCATCACGGAAGTTGGCAATTTTCTCTAATACCCGGCCACTAGCTTTATAAACACTATAATTATGGGAACTGTAGAAGTTCTCAACGTCAGCTCCGAAGCGAGTTTTAGTATCTATGTCTCTATAAAAAGTACCCAGGATGCGGCATTCTAACCCTGAGAAACCGAACTCATAGCGGGTGAAGTCGTCCAGTTGGGTCTGTGCCCCTGCGGTCTTGAGATCATCCTTATAATATTCAATCATGGCTCGGACTACGTCGTCATCGGTGGGGAGCTTGGCAGGACAGAGGGCTCGTAGGAGCAGGGCTTCTTCCACTTCCTCCTCGTTTTCATAGAATGCCAGGAGAAAAGCGCCTTGAGGTATACCTCCTACCCGGTTCTTCCAGGAGTCGGCCACTAAAAGATATGCCTTTTCATAATCCAGGTAGAAGGGACGCCCTATAAAAAGCTCCTGCTTCTTACCTTCACCAAAAACATCAACATCCACCAGGCTGATAAGGTGATCGGTCAGGGTCATTCTTTTTTACCTCCCTTAATACGTTTACGTTTATCTGTATGAAGGTCCAGGTCAGTAAACCTGAGCCTTGATTGTTTAACGTAATCTTCCCGAGCTTCAATACTGACCCATTGCCGTCCGTTTAGCTCTGCACAATATCCTGTAGTATTAGATCCTGCAAACGGATCCAACACAAGATCTCCAGGATCAGTAAGAAAATTAATAAAAAAGCTCGCCAGTTCCGGTGCCATGCGAGCCGGATGTGGTAATATATCTTGTTCCCGACAGGCGCGGTGATAATGGTCAGCTGAATTTGTATTAGAAATGCTGAATGCGTTGCTAGGTAAGCGCGGATCCTTGGTGGGATCTATTGATTCGATCTCCAGAGCATTAGGCATTATACTTCCACCATGGTTAATCAAAAACGATGATTCACTTATATTATGACCGGATGGCCGTTTACCCGCATTATACTGTTGTGTATCATGAAGATGCTCCATACTCTTACTATATGGTCTTAACACCTTGCGATTATCGGCTTTGGGTCGATCGCTCTTGGCCATCCACCAAATATGAGTATAACTGTCGGTAACCCGGCAACGCTCGATGTTGACCCACTGAGCTGGTGAAGGCAAGCGAGCTGGATTATGGCAGATGAATTCCTGACACAGCTTAAGGCCTGCCTCCTGGTTTTCCACAAACGCCAACAAAGTCTTCATCGGCAGCAATGATTGTACCGGGCTACCTTTCTCCCAGGCGTTGCCCAGTTCCATAACTATAGAACCATCCGGGGTGAGCAAGCGGGCAAATAGCGGGGCAAAGCCAGCTAACCATTCTATGTATTCCTGCCCCTGAAGATTCCCGTATTGTTTCTTTTGATTAAGCGGAAATGGGGGCGAGGTCAGTATTAACTGAACCTGACCACTATACTTTCTCTTTAG
>Ga0123335_1001236_pt1 | contig 42184 bp, 44 predicted proteins | sample BiotimSIPDNA_2_FD_89707 | JGI IMG/M metagenome (GOLD analysis project Ga0123335, IMG submission 89707) | Anaerobic biogas reactor microbial communites from Washington, USA - Biogas_R2 time_0 SIP DNA | ecosystem: Engineered > Bioreactor > Anaerobic > Unclassified | place: Washington, USA...
ATCTACACTTAAATATCCAGAGCCGCCCAACAGCAATAGAAGGCTGGATTCATGATTAAGGTCGATTGCATAAAAGAACTAAAAGACATCTACAGTGCTTCAAAAAAGGAAGCAACAATCGTAGATGTGCCAGACATGAATTTCCTTATGGTAGACGGAGAAGGTGCGCCGCAAAGCAGGCAGTACCAAGAAGCCATCCAAGCCGTCTACCCAGTAGCATACACATTAAAGTTCACAGTTAAAAAAGCCCAGGGCATCGACTATCGTGTTATGCCGCTTGAGGGTCTCTGGTGGGCAGACGACATGGCTCGGTTTATGGAGGACAGGAACAAGTGGAAATGGACCGCTATGATTATGCAGCCCAAATACGTCACCGCTGACGTCTTCAGTGCCGCAGTTCAGCAGGTTCGCGAGAAGAAGGCGCCGGTTGCGCTCGATAAGGTGCGGTTTGAATGCTACCACGAGGGCAAAGCAGCGCAGATCATGCATGTTGGGCCTTTTTCGACTGAGGGGCCAAACGTGGAGAAGGTACATGCAGCCATTAAAGCAGCTGGATGCCAGTTAGCGGGGAAACACCATGAAATCTACTTAAGCGACGCCAGAAAAACGGCGCCTGAGAAATGGAAGACGATAATCAGGCAGCCGATGAAGTGAGCCTTTTATCTTTTAACCTTCTGCCGATGACGAAGAGATAATGCAAAGTTGCGGTTACCACTGCTAAGATAATAAGAATTAATCCATGGTAAAAGTAGGGGTAGTCTGTTCGTTCTATCAGTGGGTAGGAGCTCTGCAGGTTAAGGGTAGCTGTATTGCCCGGTACAGCGATGAGTGTTCCGTCTGCCGAGGGATCAGCTGGGTGCTGGTAGAGTGTTGCTGTTCCGAGGTTAGTTACGTTTAGGGTGTATTCGGCAAAACTATTTGAAGTCAACATTCCCTTTTCCTGAGGCGACTTCACAGGAACCATAACTGTATAGCTTAACTTGCTGAAGAGGTAGCTTCCATCCTCGTTCAGTGAGCCATATGGGCCTTCATGGGTCTGATTGTAGATAAGGGTCGGTTTTTGATAGTACCTCTCAATGGCGTCTGATGGAAACGACGCGGCGGGCAATATGCGTTCGCTAACTTGAATCTGCAATGAAGCATTAGCACCAATAATCTCAACTCTGTAGAATGTTTTGTACTGTGTTGTCAGTGTATCTTTGGGGAAGACGCGTTCGTTTGCGTTGTCAACGCTGCCGATACTTTCGTTTGGGAGAATCACTTTTAAGTCCTTGCTATCCAATGAACCACTTCTTGATGGAGCATACGTTTCCATAGTGTTTATGGTCATCAGGAAAACGCCAGATAGGATGAGTGCTATAATGCAGACCACTTGGGTTAAGCGTGTAAGTTTTCGCTTAGAAAAACCGTGTCGCTCATTCTCAGCAACAAGGTCTGTTTCTTCTACACCGGCCATTAGCTTTACGGCTGCCTTGCCGTATTCACTGAGCCGATATTTCCCCTCAGAAGTCTTCGCCAATAACTCCCCGAGGCTCTCTATATAGTAGTTAAGGTGCCCCGTATCAACGTCAAGCTTGTTTAGTATCTGTGTGTAGGTTAATTCCTCTTCTTTGAGTAGACGCAGGATTTTTCGTCGAAGAGGATGCTTAAGCGCTGCGTAGATCACAGAGTAGGTTTCATCGTTGTCTTCCTGCGTCATATGGTTGCCTCAACGATGGCTTCTTTAGCTAGATTAGATTAAAGGGTTTTTCAAAAGAAAACCTTTCAAACGCTAAAACTCAATTTGAGCAATCTGTTTGCTTAACTCTGCGATTTGCAGCCTAAACTTTTCTTTAAACTTTGGAAACCTCATCGCAGCTGAAGGATGAATAACCTCAAAGTACTCGATTCCAGTTACGTGGGGGGTTTGTTTAGCTGCGGCGCCAAGCAGCACTATGATTTTTGGGTTGATTAGGCTGATTTGTGTTTCCAGATACGGCAGGCATGCTGCGATTTCGTCGCTGTAGGGTTTGCGGTTTTTGGGGGATGCATGCTTGACGATGTTTGTGATGTAGAGGTCTTCTCGTTTGATGCCGTATTCGGCAAGTACGCCGGTGAGGTATTTGCCTGCTCGTCCGACGAAGGGTCTGCCCGTTTCGTCTTCTTCTGCGCCGGGGTTCTGGCCCACCAGCATAACATCCGCGTCCAATGGGCCTTCGCCGGGTACCCCATGCTTTGCGCCCATCCAGAGGCGGCACCTCCTACACGCATAAACTTGGCTGCAGAGTTCATTCATACCCAAAAGTGGTCGCCTTTGTTACTAGAGCCATACAGTCACACAGCTTAAAAAACACCCGCCTGCTTCTAATAATCAAGTTCTTATCCGCCAACAATTGGCGAAAGTTTTTTGGTCGGTTTTTTTTGGCGCAGACTGAATCGGTTTCTGGGTCGCTCATCTCGAGTGTTGTCAGGGTAATGCTTAAGGTAGCCTTCCGCTTTGAGCCTTTGGCGCCGACGGCGATTTCGCTGCTTATGCATCAGCAACTGCACCGCTACCGTGACGGCGGCATCATAAGCGATTACAAGACCCATACCAAGCGGCTCGGCAAGTACCATTACCGCATCGAAGTGGATTTAGACGTAACCGACAGGCAGGCTCTGCATCTTTTAGCTAACATTTTCCCCAAGCAAATAAGTAGATATGGGAGGTGGTTCCATGACTGAAATGGCAGAGAAGAAGGGACGCATGAAACTAACAGTAGAAGTCGAGGTAAACGAGGAACTTATGGATGTCGCTAAAGATGCAATGTCTAAGATGTCAAGCAAGCTTCCAGAGATGATGCGTCGAGGCAATCAAGAGAAAGAGATGTAGCTACATTTCGCTGGCTAAGTCGAGCACTTTAATGATTAGTTCGTTGCGGATGCGTTCAGCCTCTGCCTCCGCTTCTTTAACGTTCTGAATGTTTTTTGTGTGCGCTAAAATGTGGTCTTCGATGGCTTGGTTCATCTTTTTAACGTCTGGAATTAGCAGTATCTTCGCACCACAACTGCATTTTACGGTTGGTAAATGAGAATTATCTGTTGCTTTTCTTGATTTTTTTTGTGGCACGCTCGCCTTCGCCTGACCTTCACTTTACATCTGTGCCTTTTTATAAAGGTTTTATTCTTGTTTGGAACAATATCAACTAAAACAATACCTGTCGTATAAATTATGACTTGAAATTTAATAATTATAATGAGCCAGCATTATTTTAAATAAACGATAGCCAATAGTTTAACCCATGAAGTTTTTAGTAATCCAAAGAGTCAGACGAGACATTCCGCTTGAGCGGTGGGCGAAGCTTCTACCGTTGCAATTCAAGTACTTCGAGCGTTTAGAGAACGAGAAAACCCTTGAACTCTACTATCACCTCATAGGTCAGCAGGGCAGCATGCTAATAGTCAACGCCGAGTCCGACGAGAAACTCAGCCGAGTCATAGGCCAAGACCCAATGTTTTTTGAGTGCGAACGCGAAATCTACCCTCTCACCACGCGGCAAACACATGAAAACCAGCTTAGAGAACTCTTAGGAACAGGCAAAATCGCATGAGCGGTCACAACCACAGATGCCACGGCGGATTCAGCCTCGACGAGAAAACACGACGAGAATGGTACAACCCAGATGCAGTGTTAGCGACGTTGAGGCAGGGCATGGTTTTCGTTGATGTAGGCTGCGGCGACGGCTACTTCAGCATACTGGCAGTAGAAAAGGTGGGCTCGGAAGGCAAGGTTTACGCTGTAGACATCGACGAATCAAGAATCAAACTACTCAAGGAAAAAGCGCAAACCCAAAGGCTAGATAACATCGTAGCCGTAGCAGCAAGAGCGGAAGAGACAGTGTTCTGTGAGGGATGCGCCGACATAGTCCTCTACAGCATGGATCTACATGACTTCGACGACCCAGAACAGGTAATAGCCAACGCCAACACCATGCTAAAGCCGGGCGGTAAAGTGATCGATTTAGACTGGAAGAAGATGCAGATGGATTTTGGGCCGCCCTATGAGGTCAGGTTCAGCGAGCAGAAAGCCAAAGATATGCTCCAGAACGCCGGCTTCACCGCGGAGGCAGTGGAAGCTGGACCCTACCATTACATAGTGACCGCCACTAAGCGCTAGACTGTGGCGTTAACGTAGAGCTTAAGCAGGTCAGTTCGGAACCATTCGGGTTGGTCCTGATAGGCTGAGTGCGCGGCGTCTTTGTAGACCAGCAGCTTCGCGCTTTGAAGCTTATCGACGAGGGTGCGCATTTCTTCGCCGGAGATGACAGTATCGTTGCTGCCCCATATTACTCTGACTGGAAACTGGAAGTCTGCGTATTTCTGAGATAATTCCAAGCTTTCAAAAGCGTAAGCCGGAGACACCAGCAGCATGCCTTTAACCGGATGGGTTGCGGCGTAGTTGAGCGCTATGTATCCGCCGAAGCTTGCAGCCGCCAAAACGGGTGCTTCATCGCCGAACAGGCGCTTAGTTGCAGCAGCAACGAAATCAACGTTGGGTTGGACTTCTTGTGTTTTAGGCGTACATTCGCTTTTTGCACCGTAGGGCATATCCAGTGCGAGGAAGGGGATTTTCTTCTCTGCCAGCACATCTAGGACTTTTATGCGTTGCCACACTTCGACGGTGTAGCTTAAGCCGTGTAGGAAAACGATTGGTGTGCCGCCTTCTGCTTTATTGTAGATTGCGCTGCATTTGTAGCCTGCGATGTTTAGGGTTTTCTTCAAGTCCAGTCACGTCCTAGCCATATTGTATGTGGGCACTTATATTTGGTGATTATAGGAAAAATATAATGCTTTGAAGCCCAACTGTTTTAATGGTGGATTTTTGACGGCGAAAGCAGGCGTCTGTGAACAGGGTCAGGTTGGTTTCTGGTGAGGTTATGCTTAGAATATACAATACGTTAACAAGACAGGTGGAACCCTTCACGCCTTTAACGCCGGGGGAATTGAAGATGTACACCTGCGGCCCCTCCACGTATCAGCCTGCACACATAGGCAACTACCGCACGTTTCTCTACGAGGATGTTCTGCAGCGTTACCTCGAATACCTCGGCTACAAAGTAACGCGTTTGATGACGCTAACCGATGTAGAAGACAAAGCGATTATTCAAGCTAAAAAAGAGCACTTAACCATCGAGCAGCTAACCCAGAAGAACGAGGCGGTATTCTTCAAAGACTTTGAGCTCCTTGGCATAAAAAAGCCGGATTACCCCGTGCGTGCCTCGCAGGCGGTAGACCAAGCAGCAGCCTTAACTGCTAAACTCGTCGCGTCAGGACATGCCTACTGGTACACTCATCAAGGCGTTAAAAACGCTTATTTCGACCCCCTGAAGTTCAGTGGCTTCGGCAAACTCTCACGTTTAGACATGAGTAAATGGCCTAAACGGCGCCGCAGATACCATAAAGACACCTACCCGGGTACTCCGTGGAATATGGGTGACTTCATCATCTGGCATGGATGCGGACTGGAGCATGTATGCTATAAAACAGCCATCGGCAGCGGCAGGCCAGCGTGGAACATTCAGGACGCAGCTATAGTCACCAAGTACATGGGGTACAGTATTGACATAGCCTGCGGAGGCATCGACAACTTGGTCCGTCACCACGACTATAGCATCGCCATCGCGGAGTCAGCTTCGGGTAGGCAGTTCGCAAGATACTGGCTACACGGCGGCCACCTGTATGTGAATGGCGAGAAAATGTCAAAGAGCCTCGGAAACGTTCTCTACGTCGGCGACGTTGTGGCGAAGGGTTTCAGCGGCGCTCAACTGCGGTTTTATCTGATTTACGGCGGCTACCGCGACGAGCTGGATTTCACTTTCGAGAAGCTCTCTGAGGCAAGTAAGCGGCTTGAGCTGTTAAGAGGTATGGTTGGGGATTTGCAGAAGGCTCAGCAGCCGCGGGATAGCTGCAGGGGTGACTCGTATGTGGGTAGGCTTACAGCTGAGTTTGAGGCTCATATGAACAACGATTTGGATGTGAGAGGCGCGTTTGATACCCTGACAGAAACTGTGACTGGGATTCACAAAAAGCTTGGTACGCTGCCGATGGAGGAAATAGAAAACGTTGTATCCGACCTGCGCCGGATAGACTCTGTATTTAGGTGCTTATTCTAAGTCGCCGACGAGCTTGATGTTGTCGCGGTCGAAGTTCTCGCTGCTATGCGGCGCCATGTCGAGTTCTTCGGTTAGGTCTTTGCCGGCGTCGTGCATGCTCATATGTTGGCCGTCCATCCAGAAGCTGCTATCGGTTACGTCGTACACTTTACCTTTGTACGCGAACCAAGCGGGTTTACCGTTTTTGCCATCGTTTGATGCTAGTTCTTGTTGTGATACTTTTTTTGCCATAAAAACTGGTCTCCTACCTTACCCAAATATGGGGTACATGGTGAAAATAAAGGTTTAGGGGCTTGCTAGATGCTCAGTTGTAGATGATGGTGGTAATGTAGTCTGCTTGGATGTTTACGTTGCCTAAGCCGCTGATAGTGTTGCTGACTTCTATGTTGGCTTGTGAGGGGTAATTGTGTGATTGCAGTAGCGTTTTTTCCCCTGAGAAATTGTTCAACTCAGTGTTGACTTTACCTAACGCGGGGGCTTGGCTCTCGATTTGTGCTGCAACTGAGCCGTCGATTTTTAAGCGCAAGTTAATGTTACCCGTAACTGCCTCGGAGTACACCTGCAAGTTGCCTTGGAGGGCTTTGGTTTCGGTTATGTCCAAGTTGGCGTTGCCAGTCGTCACCTTAGCCTGTATGGTGCAGTTGCCTTCGAGGGCGTTCTGGCTCATGCGATAATTAACGTTACCCAACGCTGATGAAGCAAGCACTACATCGCCTGTTAGGGTGGCGTTTCCAAGGTTGGCGCTGACGTCGCCGGTTGTCGTCTGAAGGTTCAGTGACTCAATAACCACGTTTCTATCCGCGGAGAAGGTGACGTCGCCAGCTGCTGAGGAGATGTTTAAGTTCAATTTGAGAGCGGGATCAACGTAGATGGTTACACCTACGTTTGCTCCGCTTGTGTAGGCGTCCTCGATTCTAATTTGGCTGTTTACGGTTAAGGTGCCGCCGTTGGTCTGGTTATCGAAAGTTAACGTAAGTGGCCCCGAAGAGCCGCCGCCGGGTGAGCTTCTTGAGCCGTTGGCAACTACTGTGATGAGTATGTTGCGGTCGCCGATTTGAAGCGGTACAACATCTACGTCGCCGACGTTGATGTCGAAGTTAAGATTTAGCGTGTCAACGCCTGCTGTCTGGTCGCTTAACGTTTCACTGGTGCTCCATGGACTGACAGGGGCGATCATGAACGCCGAGATTATTAATGCCGCTATGAGGACTACGGTTAATGCGATTGCTGCTATAATGAGGGGTTCCTTATGCAGTGGCCGAGGCTGCTTGGCTTCGGTTGATGGCGGCGGTGTCTGCTGATAAGCTGGGTAAGGCGGATATGTCTGTGCCGGCTGAACCTGCGGTTGTACGTTTGGATCTACGGGGGTGCCGCATCTGTGACAGAAACGCGCAGACTCTTCAAGTTGTGTTCCACATCTTCGACAGTAAGGCAAAGGTGTTCCTCGCGAGGGGGTAAGGCTACAACGCGATTTAAGCCTTGCCGACGATACTAAGTAAAGTTTTCTTCACGTTTACTGTGCAGAAGCCGCTATCTCAGCTGGCGAAGTCTCCTTCACCTCAACACCTGCCTCCCTAAAAAGCCGCTTAATTGGCTCCGGCATATTCGCCGCCACCTTAGTCAATTCACCGCCGCCCATACGACTGTTTAACACGTTAAGCACCACAACGACCGCGTCTTCTGGTTCTATGATATCGCGCATTGAAGCGTCATAGTTTACCTGTACAAGCTCCAAAAAGCCTAGTGTTTGTGATGGCTCGGTCTAGAGCGGATATGTTTGTTGACAATACAAAATTCACCATCAAGCTGGGGTCGCGGCTGCGTCTTAAAGATTTGTTGGCGTAGTATGATACTTACCATTTATCCGAAAAAACGGGATGATAGTTTGGAGGAGCGTTTGCGAATTAGCGCTGCCGCAATTAGAGTGGCGGCGATTATTGGCAGGATTGCTAATGCTGTGAATTCAGGAACCGTTGGACTCGCAGAAGAAGATGGCAGGCCAGTTGGGGTTACTAGACTTGAGGGCTTCGGTGATTGAGTTGACGGCAAAACTACCGTTGGAAGATCCGCTGAAGCTTCGATGTCGGCCCATGCCGGCAACTGAAAAGACAAGCCAGACAAGTCAAAAGCAGCCGCAAGAGGGTAGTTATCCTGCTCGCCGCCGCCAACACTATAAGGTGTATCCCAAACGGCGTTGACTTGCGAAGCGTTAGGATAACGGATGGTATAATCGTTCCAGTAGTTACCTATTTGGTTTCTGTCCCAATGGTCGCTTTGGAAGAGAAGAGGAAACCGGTAGCTTTGAATGGCACTTGAAGAGTTTGATGCTATTACTTGGGTTTGCTGGACGTTATCGATGAAGTTATTGTTGTAGAAGGTAAAGTTTGCGTCATGCCCCTGATAGGAAGTGTCTATGAGAACACCGATGCTGTTGCCGGAGACATAGTTTCCGATGAACAGGTTGTTTGAGCCGCAGGCGGGGAAGCTACCCTGTGAATAGGCATTGTTTGAAAGACCGGTTCCATTATTGTTTACAACTTTGTTTCCGATAACTGTGTTGTTGTAGCCGCCGGGCATTATTATTCCATTGGCGCAGTTAATTACTGTATTATTATAGACAATGTCGCCGATGTTCGCGTAGAGCCCCACCCCGTTCTTGATGATGTTGCAGTAGAAGAGGTTCTGGCTACTTATGGTGGCACTTCCAACTGAAGATAGAGTATTTTCAAATATGCTATTACGCATGCCGAAGTCACTTATGGTCAACGCCCCTGAGCCGGTGTTGCCATAGGCTTTTGAGTAAGAACCAGTCAAATCCAGCATTGTATCCCATGTGTTGTTTGCTACGGTATTGCGGTTTCCGCCAATGTATATCCAGTTTTGGTAACCGTTGATAGAGTTACCCACCATTTGGATGTTATCCCCCGAAACTAAGAAGGCACCATAGCAGTTGAAAGTTAACCCTGAGATTACGATGTTGTCTCCGTTGAATTTTACAGCATTGTCAGGTCCAGTAAAAGTTGAAGTGAATATGGTTGTGGTGATATTTGGAGGATGCAAGTTTATTGTAGTGGTGCCGATGCCTTGTCCTCTTAATTGTATGCTGTGGTTGCTTTTGAGTGACTGCTCGTTGTATACGCCCGGGCGTATCAGGATGACGTTGCCGTCTTTTGCGTTTTCGACTGCGGCGGTTATGGTTGGGTAGTCGTCGGGGACAACTATGGTTTTCTGGGCCCCTACTGGCGAGAGAAAAACACCTGCTGAAGTAACTAAGATGAACAGTAAAAGAAACACAACGGGTTTACCCATGACTATGCCCAATTAAAGGGGGATTCAGCACCGTTATATCGTTTTGCCAAAAAAGCCGCTTCAGCCGCCAAAACAGTAACAGCAGACAAGGCGCGTTTATTTTTTGACTATTGGTTGTAGAATCTTCACAACCAATACGCAACTTAAACCAGTCGCTAATCATAAAACGGCTGGTTCTAAAGGGACTTTTAGAAGATGAAGTAGCAGGGCCGGGTTCTCTTCTTCTAATTTAAAATTTTTTTCTAATCTACTGGTAAATAGGGGAAGAGCCTGAGAGCAACAGAACACGCTAAGTAGCCTTAACATTAATTGCGCCCTTAGTGTAAGGGATAAACTCGCGCACCTGCTCGATGCTCGTTTTACCCGCCTTCTCACGCTGCTCCTTACTTAGCTTCGCCGTCAGTGTACGCAGAACCATCTGCAGCAGCTCCTTACCCTGATAGTCACCCGGCTGAATCACCACATAATTCTTGGTTTTAGCCTTCACCGAATCAACAGGGCCGCCTACAAACGCTGTCTCCTCGCTCAAACAGACGCCCACCGCGATCCGCAGAGACGTATTCTTGTACCAGTTACGCTTACCCACCACGAAAAATGCGCCATGCGGGATCGATTCCCCACTTGGGCCGCTCTTGCTAAGCTGATCAACTTTAACCCAGTACACGTCGGCGGTGCCCGCGTTTTCACGCCATGCCCTGCAGTAAGCGGCGGCTGCTTCAGCGCCCTCTTTCAGTGCGGCTTCGCTTGGCTCCTTACCCTCGGTTTTTATAACAACAAACGGTGAACCGGTGATTTCCGCGTGGAATACTATGTCCTCCTGTTTGGTGTACTTCTTGATGAGTACTTCGTTGCTAACTGTGTCTTTGCCTGCGACTACAAGGAAACCGTCTGAGGTGGTGAACCAGCGGAACTTTTCGTACCACTGCTTATTCGCCTGCATCTCTTTGCGTTTAGCCAGTGCCTCGACGATCTGGGAGGGTTTTAGGCTTTTGAGTTCCTCGGCTTCTTTTAATTCGCGCTGGGCTTCGGCGAGTTTCCTCTTGGAATCGTTTAGTGCAGACATTGCACCCTGAGCTTTCTCCTTAGCATGCTTGCCGCGTTCATAGTACTCGTTGGCGTTGTCAAAAAGCGATTTACGCAGTGCCAAACTGAAGTGGTAGCCGTCGACGCCCATGTTCAGCGCCAAGTTTTTGCCGTCAAAAGACTCCACATAACTCATCGGCGTCTTACCCAACTTTTTAGCGGCCAATACCTGCGCCACTATAGCGTCCCACTCGTAGCCCTGCTGGTTGGCTTTAAGCAGCTGCTCCTGAAACGTCTGCAGCTCCATAAAATGAGCATAAATTGTGTCCCCGACCTGCTTGTATTTCTCTATTTTCTTCTCGTCCTCCGTGATAGATTTCTCCTGCTCATCTACGATGCGCTGCAGCCGCTTTACCTCCTGCTTAAGCTTATCCACCTCAACAGCGCCCGCTGCCTTCTCAACCGCCGTGACACGCAGAAAGAACTCGTCAAGCGCCGCGTTGAAGGACTCAAAAGACTGAGACTTGAAGTCTTCATAGCGTTTGAGCTTGAATGGTAAGACGTCGAGGTAGCTGCCATCTTGATCCATGATTATGCATGGCTCGAATTTGCCCTCCAAAACTGGCGTGAGCAGCGTTTGGAGTGCATTAAAAATCGCTGTTACTTCATCTTGTGTCAGGTCTTTGCAGGGTTTGCTCTTCTCAACCTGCGCTCTTAGCAGTGTTTCTTCTGCGTATGTGCCGCCGATGCCCAGGGACCGTGCCAGTGTACGCACGACTTCGCCGTCGCCTGCCGCCTTAAATGTCTCCTCAAGCTCGGGCTGGGTAACCTTGAATGGGTTTTTGCCGCTCGGCGGAGGATAAACCAAAGCAACGTTGCGCAGGATATCGCGGTCACGCATCTTCTTGAATTCCATGGCTTGGATAATTATGCCCTGCTCGTTTGTGATTATGATGTTGCCTTCGCCGAAGAGTTCAACAACCATCTTCAGCAGCCCCGTCTTTGTTTCGAATATGACGGTTACTATCCTCTCGAACTCGTACTGCTCGATGGCTCTTAGCCATGAGTCGCGGATGTACTTGCGTAGCATCATGCAGAACGGCGGAGGTTCAGCTGGGCTTTCCTCGGCGTAGCTGGTGGCATGCAGTCTGCGGCCTGCTTCGACTACGAGGCGGATGGGGGGCGAATCGGTTTTGTGTAGTTTGAAGACGATGGTCTTGTCGCCGAATTGGTAGATGTTGTTCACTCTGCTGTTAGCTACGTGCGGCTGAAGTTCCCTTATTGATGCTGCTATGTCGAAACTGGAGAATTCCTTTTTTTTCAAGCCATCCACCACTTTGTACGCGTATTAGTGCTGTGACCCCAAATATCTGTTTTCACTCCAAAACCACTATAAAACGGCGTTAAGAGTGGAGGAAACAGTTTATACTTGGGCATTGTTTAAAAGAAAGCACCTAAATATTTACACAAAGGTTAGGTTTACAATGACTCCTATCGTTAAACTTTACTGGCTAAGAGTTTTACTGGGTGCAATCGCAGGTGTAGTATCCGCCATATTGGCTACATGGGTTTACGCTGCAAGCGACTATACACCGCTACTTAATAGCATCACCGTAGCCCTCGCACTCTACGTCGTCACCTACTACCTTGTAAAAGGCAAACTAAAAGACAAAATCGAGCAGCAATCAAAAATACTTTCAACCGCAATCGGCATGTACTTCTTTACTTGGATAACAATCTTTGTGCTGTCATATACAGCCATCCAAGTATTCGCTTTCTAAACAAGAAAATAAAGCAAAAATTAGGCTTTATTTGCCTATACTTTTATTCTCTTCCTCAACCGCTTTCTCGACTTTAGAGGTTTCCTGCAAAAAGTTAGCGATAGTCGCCTGACTGCGGTCATTGCGGGTTGTCTCTATGTTCTTCTGCTTTCCTTGTTCCGCCGCTGGCTTCTCAGGCGCAGCAATATTCATGCGTGAAATGATACGCATACAATCTGCCCATGCAGAAAAGTAGCCCCTGTCGAAGTCGCCATGCAACCCGTTACCCATATGGAGAAGGAACTCTTTACGGTAATTGTTAAGCGCCACTTTATCGCTTAAGTCAACTTTGTTGAAGAACGCGTAGTCGTCAGCGTTATTCTTACGCGACAGGTACATCCCATATAATGCACGGAAGTATCCACGGTTCCATTCGGTCCTCTGCATTTTTTGCTTAACACGTTCCAACTCGCGCTCCGCCTCAGCAAACTGGCGGCTGACAATAAGCTGGAAGTAGCGGGTGACTAAGGCTTGTGCGATCGGCATGTATTCACATCCAGTGCATCCTCACATTTGGTGAGGTCATCCAGATATCGGTATATCGTGACTTTAAGCGTTTCCTCTATTAAAGGTAAATTTTAAGGGAAAAGAAACAGGTGAGAAGAGCATAGCGCAAGCCCTTAACATGTCATCTCTTATCGCTTGTTTTTCGACGCTTTCTCCTCTTCAGTAACGTCTTCGATTCCGTTTTCTGTTACCTTAAGGATTTCTTCTCCCTCTGGCAGGTATGGGCTTGAAACCAGTCTCGCGATGCGGATGGGCCCATGTGAAGCACGGCGCAGGTAAACTCGAGTATGGCTTGTGTGGCCAACTATGTTGCCGCCGATCGGGTGGATTGCGTCGCCGAAGAACTGGTCTGGCTTAGACATAACTTGGTTTGTTACGACTGCGACGGCGTTGAATGCGCGTGCGAGCGCAACGAGTTTATGCATGTGTTTGTTGAGTTTCTGCTGGCGTGATGCAAGCGTTTCTCTGCCTACATATTCGCTGCGGAAGTGAGCAGTTAAAGAGTCTACGATGATTAGTTTGATGTTGTTGGCTTTTATGATTTCATCAGCGTTTTCCAGAAGGAACATTTGGTGGTCGCTGGTGTAGGCTTCGGCGTAGATGATGTTTTTGACGGCTTGCTCAGGGTCTAAGCCTGCGGCTCTGGCCATCTGGATGATACGTTCTAGGCGGAAGGTGTTTTCTGTGTCGATGTAGAGTACGCCTCCATTTAATCCGCCTCGTTCAGGTGGAAGTTGGACGTTGATGCATAGTTGGTGGCACATTTGGCTTTTGCCGCTGCCGTATTCGCCGTAGAATTCAGTTATTGTTTGTGTTTCTAAGCCGCCGGCGAGGATTTTATCTAATGCTTTGCTGCCGGATGTGAGGCGGACTACGGTTTTTCGCATCTTGAAAAGTTCATCTGCTCGGATGAATGCTATTCCGATTGATGAGCGTGCGGCTTCAATTACTTGGAATGCTTTTTTCTCGCTGACACCGACTGGTTCAAGTTCGCGGGAAGTAGCCATGGCTAATGATTCTACGGTGTGGTAGCCGAGTTCGCGTAGTTTCGCTGCTGTTGCTGGGCCTACTCCTGGGAGGTCTTCTATGAATTCGTACTTCTTTTTGTTCTCTTCCATTCTAAGGACTAGTTCGCTTTTCTCTTCTACAGGTTCAGCTTTCTCTGCATTTTCACTATTCTCTATTGGCATATCGGTGTCTTCTGACATAGATTTCACAGCTTGAGGATGGATGTGTTGCATGAAATATTTAAAACAATCCTGGAAAAGCACTTTCTATGCGGGGGAGGGGTGAGTGAAAGTGAAATCTTTTGAATTTTGTCATTTGTAATGCTTTTACTCTATATTTTAGTCGATTTTCGACTAATTACTTTAAAGTTTGGAAAAGCTTAAATTAAATTACGATCAAAAGGGGTAAATACCCATCGGTGACTACAATGAACAAAAAGACAATATATCTTGTCGTTGCGGTCGTCGTCGTCATTCTTGTTGTCGGCGTCGCAGGAGTTATTTTATTAGGAAATAATGGAACAACAAACCCCACAGCTACCCCAACAGCTCCGCCCTCAGCTACTGTTTCTGAAGCTACCTCGTTACAATTCAGTGTAACTGAAACTACAACAGCCAGCGGCGATGTAGTAAACTACAATTTTGTCTGCAAAAACCTAAACAGTGCAACAGAGAAAATGCGTGTTGAAATGGATCTAGGTGCATCTGGCGCATTCATCTATATAGTTGATACTGATGCACAGAAATCCTGGATGTCAATGGACAATGGCACAACTTGGACTGAAAGCACCTTCGCAGACGATTGCACAACTTATGGCACTCTACTCCATAACTTTGTTGATAAGCTAGTTGCGGAAAGTAACACAGGCGCACACCTTAGCTACACAACCGATACTACTTCAATAGCGATCTCCAGCGTAGTCATAAACCCCACCTTAGAAGATTCCCTCTTCACCGCAAGTTAAAATCTGCAATGTAAGTGTTGGTTTAGCCAACTCTTCTCTTTTTCTAAGTTAACTTTGATGCTAACCATTCGTTAACGTTTTTGTTTGCACTACATAATTTTTGTTAATAATTCCGCTATTCTGCTTCGGCTATTGCGACTATAACTCCCTCTAGCTTTGTCCTCTTCAAAATTAATTTTGCATTTGCCCCCGCTAAAGCAAGTGCAGCATGTTCAACGTATCCGCCTGAACTGATTTTTCTCTCACTCGCCTCTTTATCGGCCAAAGAGTCCGGATTTGCCGCCTGCTTTTCGTCTGCGCTTAAGAATTCAAGCGATATATGCAACTTTGCGGCTGCATCAGTCATAGCCTGTGATTCTTCTTGGTTGTCTACTGTTGCAAATGCTTGGACACGCGACAGGGGAACATGAACCTTCTCCAGAGCCACATCTACAGCTTGTACTATGTTATCCTTGGTAGCTTCTTTACTTGCCGTTAATCCAACAACTACCATGCAGGTTTTAAGTATGCTGAAGGGCTTTGTGAACTTGGATAATGCAATGGGTTCACGCCTTATGATTATGCCTGCGTCAAAGTTGTTGATGAAGTCAAGGGCTTCGTTGCCGTTTCGGGCGGTTCGAACTTCATAGGCGCCGATTGCATTAGATGGTATCTTTGCGTCTCCCACCACCACTACGACTACGCGGTCACCGTTTATTATAGCTGAATTTACAGCCGCTAAGCTTTCCCGGTTCTCGATTTTTAGGTGCAGGTTTTTAGCTAATTCGTTTACGCTTTGTTTGCCCAGCATGTCCGATGCGGTCGTTATGACTGGGATGGCGTTTATGCCCTGTGCTATTATGTGTGTTAAGTCGTTTGCGCCTCCAAGTTGTCCTGCCAGTAAGCTTATAACGAATTTTCCTGATGCATCCACTCCGATTACGGCTGGGTCATTGAGTTTGCTGTCGAGCAGTGGCGCTACTGCACGGATGGTAATGCTTGTAGACATGACCGCTACTATGCTGTCATATGCTTTGTAGATGTCTTTGGTGAAATCGTTGAGCTTCTTGTCTATGGCTACTACGCCGTTTTGGCTGTATTTTTTGGGAGCGTAAACGGTGGAGTTGAGCTTTGCTAGGTCGAGTGCTTTCTGGATTTTTATTGCAGTTTCGACTCCGCGGTGTGTTGCTGTTACTACGGCTATACCCTTATCAAACATGCCTTTTTCTTCCCATTAGAATCCCTGATTGCAGGGTTTGGTTTGACACATCGTAAGCCTGCAGGTTAATTGCTTGCTTACGTGGTGTTCATTAAACTTGTTTGTTGCTTTATGCGTTTAACTGTTTCTACTACATTATTGGTTGGATTAACCGTCCTTAAATACGTCGCTACCAGTAAATACACCCCGGTGCCAACTGGATGACTCTACAGTGCAGAATAGGCCTAGTATACCTGCCCGGTGCCCTGCCATGCTTTGAATCCTTTGGAAATCTCCCTACAGACGTAGTCCGAGCTGACGCAGAAATAGACGGTAAACCCTTCAGTGAAGTTTTAGATATGCTTATAATTCCAGGCGGCAGCCTCGTTGAGTCACAGAGCGTCAACCCTAAAGTTGCCAGCGAAATCATCAAAATGGCTGACAAAGGTAAGTTCATCTTAGGTGTCTGCAGTGGTTTTCAGGTTCTAGCTAAAGAGACTGACGTGGGACGCCTATCAACAATCCCTGTTATAAGGTCTGGTTTGGGGTTGCTGGATGCAGAATTTAAACCGCTCATCTGTACTGACCGAGTGAAAGCCGACGTCACTGGAGAAAGCTTTCTAACGCGGGATATCGGTAAACAAGTCAATGGTTTTCATTGCCACACATACGGCGACGTCGTTGTTGGTCAAGACGCTAAACGCATTCTTGTCACGCATGCCGACCGGATAAATTACTTTGAGAAGGGAAAGAGCCTCGTTTCAGGAGTCTCGAATAGAAGCGGCAACGTAGTCGGCGTCTTTATACATGGACTTCTAGATAGCAATCCCCTGATTACGCAGGGTATAATGAACTCACTTGACATACGCCAAACCGACCTCAAAGTTATTCATGAGGCAAACGCGGAGTTTATACGCGGCATCAAATGTGAAGTCGGTGTCGCAACCGGCATCTACCCGAAGCAGCAGGTCAGGCAAAAAACCGCTAAAGTGCTCATGGTGACGGCGTTAGGTAGCGGTTCAGGCAAAACGTTCCTTGTAACAGGTATAGCTGGCGCCTTAAAAAAAGTCGGTTGGAATGTCGGCGTAGTTAAAGTCGGCGGCGACGTGCGAGATATTGTTCCTGCTCTGTATCTTACCAAGGAACCTATGAAAGAGGATTCCTCTATCCGGGTCGGCTCGACCGGTTGGACTCCGCTGGAGCAAGTGATGCAGGCGGGCGGAAGAGATTACGATTTTCTGCTTGTAGAGGGCGCTATGAATGCCTTCACCGGTTTACTCAACGACAATAATAAGCGGCCCATGTCCACTGTTGAGGTAGCTGCTGCGTCGGGTGCTAACACGGTGCTTGTGGTTGCTTGTAACCAAACAGGCTTAGAGGGTGCACTCTTAGATACAGTCAGCAACATAGCTGCACTCAAACATCTAGGCGTAAACGTTGTCGGCGTTATCCTGAACAAGCTGCATATCAGCTATATGACTAAAGAAACCGTTAGCTTGATGCAGCGGGCATTTGCAAATGTAGGTGTACAGTTGATAGGTACGGTTCCTAAGCTGGATTTGGAGCACCGTGGAATGATCCCTGAAGTAGAGATACGCTATGAAGACTTCTGCAGCCAAGCTGTTGAGGCAGTAGAAGAAAACCTTAACCTCAAGCTGCTGGCCGAAGTTGCTGCTCCAGCCGAACCTGTAGCAGTGGATTACAAGGCATTGTCAGAGGAATTCAAAAACCTACTAACAGGTGCTAGTCCTAAATCCGGAAGGCGGCCAATACAAGTGGCAATCAAGCTTAAACTTGAAGGTAAAACCGTTATAGTAATTGGCGGCGGCCAAAAAGCCTACCAGCTCATGGCTGGTTTTATCGATAAAGGTGCCATAATCTGGGTTATCAGCCGGGACTTCATAGGTGTAGTCCAGAGACTTGGAGAAGCGGGTAAAGTTGCTTTACTGCGGACTGAGATAAAAGACGCTGAAGCCTTTGTGGATAGCTTAAACCCCAAGCCATATGTGCTCTTAGCAGCTACAGATGACAGCAGCCTTAACCTTGAACTCGCAAAGGCCGCAAAACGGTATGGCTCGCTTGTATACGCCATAGATAACCCTTCGTTACGCGATTTTGCTCTGTCCAGTGAGGTTTAGTCGGTTTTAATTTCTATGTTTAGGTACCGTAGGATAAGCAGCGCTGACGCGGCAATTAACGCTGCCACGGCGAAGCCGACTGCGAAGCCAAATGTGCCGATGACTACGCCTCCGATGATTCCGCCCAGTACGTTAGCCAGCGATACCACCGCCACCAATTCACCTTGTGTCTGGCCTTTCTTGTTTGGCTGCGTCTGAGAAATGGCGAAGCACATGATCGGGTACCATAACAGCGCGTAGAAGAGTAGGAGCAGAACTGTAAGTATCAATGGAAAAATGAAGGCGTATGATACTCTTGTAGTTATGAAGATGGTTAAGCCTACCCAGCCTAGTATCAGAGCGGAGCGGGACCCGATCATTAAAGTTACGAGCTTCTGGTAATCCATTTTCACCCGTGGCACTATGGTCGAGTAGGAGACTACGGTGGCTAGGTTCTCTGCTACGTTAATGGAGAAGATGACGCTTGCCGATAGCCCTATTGCGTTCATCAGGGGGATCTCCCCAACTACGTAAGTGTAGACGCCTGTCCAGTGGATAAGGCATGCGATAAATAGCAGATGTATAGGTTTTAGTCGGCGTAAAAAGTGCCGCAGCTTGAAGTTTCGGATTTTTATGTAATCGAAAACCGCTGTTGCTTCCTCTTCTTTTTCTTCCAAGTTGGCCGTTGAGTATGCATGTCGCTCAAGCGGCAAATCGGGCTCTTTCGCCGTCCGCCAAAGGACCAGTGCTGAAAGTACACAGAAAACCGACTCCAAATACAGCAGCCAGTTAAGCGGAATAACCAAAGTAATAAGACTGCTAAAAACTAAACCTGCTATTACTCCCGTGTTCAGGTAGGAGTTGTATTTTACGATTTCCTTCTGCCAGTCTTTGCCTCCCCTATATTCTACGGCGTACATAGCGGCAATAGGCTGGATGCCTGCGGTGGCTAATGCAAGTATTGTGAATAGTAGGATCATCTGCCAGACCGCTGTTGCTAACCCAAGTAAGACGAAGAGCGGCGCCGAAGCTAGAAAGAATACGATTAGAAACCTGATTCTTAACCCGAAGTAGTCTGAGACTCTACCCCACCCGATGGAGACCGCTATACTCACCAAAGAGTTCAATGTGATAAGCAACCCGATTTCGAAGATTGTAGCGCCAAGTGCAAGCGCTGCTAAAGTTATAACTACTCTAACTGAGCCTACAGCCATGTTTATGGGGATCAGGGAGAAGTACCATGCAGACGGGCTGCTGAAAAATCGGGGAACAAACCTCATAGAATGCAACTCGGATAGAAACAGAACTAATACTACTTTGCCGGGGATGCTTAATTATTGTTTAGCTTCAATGTTGCTGTCGCCCTACAGCCACTAGCCTTTAAACCAACAAGTACCTAACCACACAGGTAGCAAACTTGTGTTTTTTAACTGTTATGGGAGGTGTTTTTTTGGAGAATGTAGATAAAAGCGGCAAATTAAAGTTAACAGTGGAATTAGAAGTTAACCCCGCCCTCATGGAACTAGCTAAAGAGAACATGGCAAACATGATGGATATGGCTTCGCAGTGGAGCAAGAATATGGGTCAGGGCGGCAAAGGCAAAATGGGTAGCGAAGGCGGCGTGGGCATGATGCACCACGGCCAACAATAAGAACCTAAAGAGTGAAAGCAGGCTCTGTAGCAACCGAGGCAACTGTTGCCTCAGCTTTTTCTTCCTGCTCTTTTGTACCGGACGCAGCTAGCCAGACTGCGCCTTCTGCACCGTTAACTCCTCCGGCGGCGAACAGCTCGCATTCGACGCTGCAAAGTAATTTTAGTGCCTCTATTTCGGTGAATACCTCTCCGGGAACCGGTAGCAGCCGGTAGCCGCCTACCCCAGGCTCGTTAATTTTGGCTGCCAATGCATTTAAGTCACAGTTTACCCGTTTCTCCAAGCCGGTGGCAATGAATAATTTAACTCTTCTTCCAGCAACTGCAGGCAAAGTCAACCCAACTGTTCCGGCTTTAGGATGACCAATCAGCAGCGCCGCCTGCTTATGCTCCAAGTCCAAAGCGTTTGCACCCTTGACAATGACGTCACCCTCTTTTAGTGAATCCACAACGTCGCCGACAGTTTTGCCCTTCTGCCAGACACCTTTTGTGATGACGGCGTCGCCTGGGAACATGCTTTCGTCCGCGAGGCGTCCTTCTTTAGTTACGGGTGCATTGGGTGGCATGGTTAAGCCTCGGAAGAATCGGCTGCGCGAGAAACCGTTGATGCCTAAGCTGCGGAAGAGTTCTTCGGCTAAGTAGCCGTTGGTTGTTCCGGCGATGATTACGAGTGTGCCGTTTCTGGCGGCGTTTAAAATCTGGGGGTGCCTTGCTAGGGCTTTTGCTATTAGGCGTTTGCCCGCTTGTGGTGTTAGGAGTAGTTGCTTCAAGGTGGTTGCTTCCAAATGTCACCTTAGGGATTGCTAGAATAAAGGATTTATGCGTTTTTACAACTGCGGGTTTGCTTTTGGAAAAGTACTTTTTTCTGAAGCATTGCGTTCGTGATTTGTGAATAATTGCCTGTGTACTGCTTCAGAGTCAGAATTCAACTAGTATAAAGATGTCTGTAGAAAATAAGATGAAAAAATAAAAAAGAAAAAATATTTTCTTAGTTAGGAAAGACGCATAAGCTTACGCTTAGTATCTTCTTGGTGGTCTGCGTTTTGCATAGCACTCGCGGCAGTAAACTGGGCGTGTTCCGTCTGGTTTGAAAGGAACATCACATTCTTTACCACAGTCAGCGCAAGTTGCCTTGTGCATCTCTCTGTTACCGTATGACATTTTTGCTGTTTCAACTCCTACTTATGTTGGTGTACGAAAACTGCTTTTCGCACGACCCAAATAGACAAACTCGTTGCTTATAAAGAGCGTGCTTTTCAATTCCATATACCGCCTTAAGAAATGAGGAAACTATAACTCGCTTGTTGTAAAACATACGTGGTTTAATAGTCAAACTAATATAGGTAAAAGCCTATATAAGAGAATAATTCGGTAAAAAAAGCTGAAAATAAGAGAAAAACAGAAAATGACGATAAAAAGCATTGCTTTTTCTCAGAATCAGCGTGAGTGGCAGCTTTGAGGCAAAAGAAATCTACTTTAGGCGAACATCTCGCATTGCTATCGGTAAAATACTGTGTATATCCAAACGAAGTATTCCAAGCCCTAGTCTTGGCAAAGAAAAATGAAACCGCTAAATGTGGCAACTTAACCGTTGAGTACCGCGGAAAAATGAAGAACGAAACAATTTTCCTAATAACAAAAGACCACGCCGTCGTGGCACAGTTTAGAGTAGAAGAAGACTTCCTGCTCAGAAAAGATAATCCGTTTGAAAGCTGGATGAGTACCGAGAAAATCAAGAAGAAACTTGCAAGGCAAAACACGGATTCCATGTACATCCAAATCAAGGACCTCAGGCAGGGCATGAAGCACGTTAACCTTAAAGCGCAAGTTGAAGAGATCCCTAAACCGGCGCAGGTGCACACGCAATTCGGCAACACTGTTATGGTGGTTAACGCAATGGTAGGCGACGAATCTGGCAAAGTTAAGCTGTGCCTTTGGGAGGCTCAAATAGGCCAAATCAACGTCGGTGACTTGATTGAGCTTAAGAATGGGCAAGTGTGCGTTTTTCGGGGCGAAAAGCAGCTCAGATTGGGTAAGAATGGCTCGTTAACTGTTCTTTCACCGGCTGAAGCTAAACCTCAGATCGCTACTGTGTAGTTTGTTTTTGTTTTGTTGGGATGGTTTTTTTGATGGTGGACTATCCTGTCTTTGGGTTGTGGAGCAGACTGGTTTTTTGTTTTGGGTTGTTTTTTTGATTGCTTGAGTTGTTTTTCAGGTCTTTTTGCTAGGTTTGTGAGACTTTTGTGTGGTATTATGGGTATGTGCTAAGATCTTTAGTGTTGGACGATTTTTGTTTCTTCATGTTTGGAGTAGGGCGTAGGGCGTTTATTAGTTAGGGCTTGTTTGGGAGTTTTAGGTGTAATTTGTATGGTAGGTAGGGTTTGGACGCCTCAAGAAGAAGAGGCTTTGCGTTCTTTACTTAGCTCAGGCAGCGGTGTCAACGTGATTGCTGGGCAACTAAAAAAGACGCCTCTATCGGTAATCCGCAAATGTGAGCGCTTGGGATTAACAATTGCAGGCGATGGTTACGCAAATATGGCTATTGTTATACCTTCAGCTTTGCCGAGTATTGAGGAGACGGCAAGGATTCTAGCCGGTGTTTTGAAGGCATCTGTTAAACCTGGGTTGAGTCGCGTTGAGGTGCAGCGGCTGCAGACCGTGGCTAATATTTCCAAGGCGTATAAGGAACTCATTGTTGACTTTGTCCATTATCAAGAGGTAGAAATTAAACTAAACATGGTGATGGAGCAGAATGCGAAACTTGAAGAAGACGCTCAAAGAAATTCAGTCGAGAAGCCAGAACTGCACGGCCCAACCTGTTCTTTGATAGATGGCGTGAGTTTGAGCAGAAAAACCTTAGGCTTAATCAAGCGGTTATGAAGCAGGCTGAAGTCTTAAGTGCTGATTCGGCGTTGTTTTTTGAGCAGGCTATAGGCTTCAAGCCTTACGTGTATCAGAAAGAGTTTATTGACATTTTTGAGAATAACCAGTTTACCGCTGCGAGGTGGTGTAGACAAAGCGGCAAGACGCAGACGATATCGGCGTTGCTGCTCAAGTATGCCATTTCGCATCCCGATGCTGCAATCGGCGTGGTGGGGCCTAGTTGGCGGCAGAGTAAACGCATCATCGCACGCATCGCAGCCTTCGCGCATAAACTCCCCGCAGGCATCGTTTTAAAGCCTCAGAAGATCATGATCCAATTTGCCAACGGAAGCACCATCGAGGCGTTTCCGAATAACCCTGAAACCATTCGCGGCCCAACCCTTCACGTGGTTTATGTTGATGAATTCAACTTTATCGCCAACGATCAGGACATCTTTGACGCCATCCTCTACACACTGGGTACAACCAATGGTAAATTCGTCTGCAGTAGCACGCCATGGCACACTGACAGCTTATTCTATAAAATCTTCAACCACAAACATTTTAGCAACTTCAAAACCTCACACGTCACATATGAGCAAGCTCTCTTCCCAAACGGGCCACTTAAACCCAACATTATTGGGCAGATTAAGACTCAGATGAGCGACGATTTTTCAAGGTGGCAGCGGGAAATGATGGCGGATTGGGTGGAGGATGATAACGTTTGGTTAAACCAGAGCCTAATCGCCTCCTGTATCGGCACAGAGAAGAACTTTAGCAGTGACCTAAAGCTACACAATCCGGAAGCAAGTTATGAGGGCGACTTCTATGTTGGTTTAGATCCAGCACAAACAAGAGACTACCACGTGCTGTCCGTAGTGGAAGCTGTTGATGATAAGCTGCTGCTTAGGCACGTCAAGATTTTTGCGCACCCAACCAATGACGCCACAGTTTTAAGCTATATCAAAGCCCTCCATGACCGTTGGGGTGGCTTCCAAAAAATCCGAGTAGACATCACCCGAGAAGGCCCAAGCTTCATCGCTGACATGGAAAACGCCGGCATAGAGAACGCCGAAGGCGTTAACTTTAGTGTTCCCCGCAAAAGCGAGATGGCGAGTCTGCTCAAAAAACGTATGCAAGACGGACGCTTCCTCTACCCTTTGATGTCATTTGAGAAGCCCTATCGAGGCGACATCTGCAACGAGCTAAACATAGAGCGGTTCGCGTTAAGAGCAGACGGAGGATACTCATTTAGCCATCCACAGGGAACACATGACGATGTCTTTTGGAGTATCGCGCTGGCGGTGTATGCGACTGCAGACATGGAGCCAGAGCCCTATCTGGCAGTAGTACCGAGATAAAAGGTAAGAAGCATACTCTAATGTTGGAAGGCTTTCGCTTTATTGCTAAGAACTGTTCTTACCATATTTTCGGGTGCAGTGCATGCGCTTTACTCTTCGATTGGGTCAATTATGCTGCAACCGACGTTACTAGATAACCGCTTGAATACATTATCATGGGTTACTAGGGTTTTTACTCCATTCGCTTGGATTGATGCTAGTATAGTTGAATCTCTACCACCTAATCCATAACTGTAATTATAATTTAGCAGTTTGTCTAAGCTCTCAATCATCAATTTGGCGTCAAAATCAAGAATTTTCATGTTCCCCAATTTTATGAAATGCTCAATTTTACTCCTTGCATCCTCTTCCTTAAAATGCCTAACAAGGTAGTGAGCAATTTCCATTACTACAATTGTGTTACAGACGATCTCTTTGGATGACTTGAGTATTTGTCGAATTGGTTCGCGTACTTTTTGGTGTTCTGGCATGCGTCTGTCAAAGTAATAGCACCAGATGTTTGAGTCAATAAAAATCAATTTTTCCCCTGCTTTGTTTTTGGTTCCCAAATTTTCTTGAGATCCATTGGGTCAATAGCGGGTGTACCTTCCTTAATGCAGCCTTCCAACTCTTGAATAAACTCTTCGGGTGAAACAGGTGGGGTTATGATCAGTTTTTCTTTCTCTATTTTTAGTCTGGCTTTGCCGCCCGGTTGTAGCCCAATCTTTTCGCGAGCTTCTTTGGGAATTAGAACTCTGCCCTTTTCGTCAATCATTATCTCTTGCTCCACTGTCTTTTCCCACCAAAGTTAATCCCACAGTGGGAAATATACGCTTTGTGGTAAAAATCACCTTCTTTTGCAGATAGTTTTTTCTCAAATTGTGCTTCGCTTGCTATTTTAGAGCGGTGCGGATGGGGTGTAAGTACTTACGGGACGTAAGTGAACTCAAAATCAACAAGGATCAAAAGCATCTGAGAAAAGTGCTTTTCTACAGATTAGATTAGGTTAATATCTAATTGTTAAAATTATTTTAATAAGGTTAGTTCAGAGGGTAAAAGTTCTGAAAATCAGAGTCTTGGGTGCCGCAAGAGAAGTCGGAGGCTCATGCATCGAAGTAGCTACAGACCAATCCAGGGTCGCTTTAGACTACGGCATAAAACTCGAAGGCACAACCGACCAGTACCCCAAGAACTTTGATGCAATAGTAATCAGCCATGCACACCTAGATCATTCCGGGAGCCTTCTACGTCTCTCAAAATCCAGGAATAAGCAAGTTATAGTTGGCTCAAAGATTACTCGTGACGCAACCGTTGAATTACTCAAAGACATGATTAAGGTCAATGAATACAACGGGACGCCTTTGGGCTGCGACAACCAAGCAGTTGACCAAGTTATTGGAGCATGGGTATCCACGGATAACCTAGTTTTACCAGATACGCATATTGAGTTGTATCCTGCGGGGCATGTTGCCGGCGCCGCCATGACAGGCATTCGCGCGGAAGGTAAGTCTCTGTTGTACACAGGCGATTTCTGTCTGCATGACACTGAAATCCTTGTTGGCTGCAACCCTCAATTGCTTCCCCAACAGCCTGATGTTCTTATTTCGGAGTCAACGTACGGTGGAACAGTAAGGCCGCAGCGAAGTGAACTCATCGACCAAATGTACGCCGAAATTAGCTATACTTTGAAGCACAGGGGCAACGTTTTGATTCCAACCTTCGCGTTCCACCGAAGCCAGGAGATGGCTAAACGAATAGACCAAGCCATTGAAAGCGGACTACTCCCAAAACGCAACGTTTACATGCTTTCAAAACTAGCAAATAAAATTACGAAAATCTTCAATGGCTACTCGCCCCTTTTCAAGCAACAGACGCAGAAGCTAACAAAGCCTTTTGAGTACAAGCATGTGCAGGAAATTGAGCGGACAACTGACATCGAAGAGCCAGCCTTAGTTATTTGCACACCTGGGTTTGGTCATGCAGGCGCGAGTCTGAGTTTACTAAACAAGTGGGCGGAGGTTGAGGAGAACACGATTATTGTGACTTCAGGCTATCTACCGTCGGATAGTCCTTTAAAACTTGCGAAAGATAAGCGTTACATAAAGATTGATGGGGCGAGATATCCTGTGCAAGCTAAAATTGTCCAAATAGAACTCTCTGGGCATGCCGACCAACGGGAACTCGTGCAATTAATCGAGTATCTGAAGCCTAAGCGAACAATTCTTGTCCATGGCGATTTAAAAGAGGCAGAAGCGCTTTCCAGACAGGTTTCCGAATTAACAGAAGTTAGTGTCCCAGAGAAAAATGAAACCATCAATATTTAGACGGAAAAACTGTGGTTAAGTAGGTTACTGTGTCGTGTGATTGAACAAATTTGAAAGCATATACTTGAAAAGCTTACAACCTGGTTACCGGATATTTTAAAAATATGGCGGGTTTTACCTGAAATAATACTCTAAATTATATCATGTATAATAAGCACTATCGCGCATTCTGTTAATAACTGCCAGATCGCATTCGTAATTTGTGGCCTTAGCTCAAATTTTTTATGATCTTGAAATCGTTCTGGGCAAGTAAGGGAGCCTAAAAGATGAGTATAACAAAAATGAAGGAAGTTCCAAAAACACATCAGCGCTTTGTTGAAAATTGCCCTGAATGTTCAAGCAAAAATCTGGTCCATGACACCGATACAGGAGAAACTATATGTGGTGACTGCGGTCTCGTCTTATATGATCAGATGATAGATAAAGGTCCTGAATGGCGTGCTTTTACCCAGCAAGAGAAAGCCTCAAGAAGCCGCGTTGGTATGCCAACTTCCTATTCAATTCATGACAAAGGCTTATCAACAACAATCAGCCAAGTTGACAGAGATGCCTTAGGAAGAAAACTGCCCCTATCCACACGTTTGCAGATGTGGCGTCTACGTAAGTGGCAGATTCGAAGCCGTGTGCACTCATCTGTTGACCGTAACTTGGCTCAAGCTATGGCGGAGCTAGACCGTTTAGCAGGTAAAGTATCTATTTCACCTTCTACTAAAGAACAAGCAGCCCTCGTTTACAGAAAAGCACTTGACAAAGGATTAGTCCGTGGAAGATCTATCTCTGCCATCGCTGCGGCGTCGTTATATGCCGCTTGCCGTAAAAACGCGTCTCCCAGAACTCTTCGCGAAATCGCGGAAGCCAGTCTCGTTGACAAGAAAGATGTTGCGCGCTGCTACCGTTTGCTACTGCAGGAGCTTAATTTTCATATGCCCGTGTCAGATCCTTTGACATATGTTTCCAAGATAGCGGAAAAAAATCGTATATCCGGAAGAACACAGGGCGTTGCCATAGCAATACTTAGAGAGGCAAGGAAAAAACGTGTTGCATCCGGAAAAGATCCGATGGGTATGGCGTCAGCTGCGCTCTACATAGCCTGTTTACAGAATAACGAGAAGATAACGCAGAAAGATATTGCAGAAGCAGCAGGAGTCACGGAAGTTACGGTTCGAAACAGATACAAGGCGCTAAAGAGGCAGCTAAACATCGATTTACCCGAAAGAGCCTAATTCTTTGGGCTCAACTACCCCAGAAAGATGTACCAAAAAAATCAATATTCACCAACAATTCCATTATCATAGAATCCGGAGCCTTATCCGGCAGTTTAAAGCAACCTCATTCACGGCAGTTAAAATTCTACATAGCGCCTCTCGAACGTTTTTCTTGCACTACTAAGTCAAATTCTTTGTATATACTGCTCGACAGCGCTATGCTAAATAGTCGTTTTCTAGTCGCTAAGTTGAAAGGCGCATAATTTTTGACAAATGTGTTAAACCTTAACGAGCTTAACAAAAGCCTTTTAGCAAAATACCGCCTTTCTGGTGCGCGCTGGATTGGGATACATTCATAGGGCACATGCGATCCTGGGTTCAAATCCCAGCGACCTACCATTGGATAAAACATACTCAAATTAGTACACTAAGACATACATTTTGGCTCTGCCGATAGTTCTTGAGGTTTTCACTTTTTTTTCTTTTTCTAAACCAAACAGGTACTTGGAGACTGTGTTTCGGTGTAAACCTGTCTCTGCTGCGACTTCCTCTATTGAGAAGTCTTTGGGGTATTGTTTTTGGAGAAAATTTAGGATTAGGTTTTCGGGGTCTTGGCTCATCAGGTGCACTGATGAACAGTGTTGTTTAACAAGGCATATATACTTGGTTGTATATTAATGTTGTGCATTAATACACAAGATTGATTGCTATGCAGAAAATCAGTAGTTTGCTTAACTCAACTAGACATTTCAATACAGTTAAGCACATGTTTTATCGTGTTTTTATCAGGCGATCGGTTTGGGTTTGTTCCTGTGGCTGCACAATACCTAAGGCCGCTGCTGTAGTTTCTGGTGATGATTGGTGTAGTCAGGGTTTTCATGTTCATTGCCCTAACTGTGGTAGGGTTGTTGCGCAGTTTGTTGATCCTAAGCGGGTTGGGCAGTGAATGGTTACTGGACCAGCCGAGAACAGCATAGTTGCAGAACGAAAGACTAAGCAGTTTAACGTTACTGACTTGACCTTTCGGCAGAAGCGTCGAATCTTTACAAACTGTTTTTCTGAGGGGGGATTGGTGGCTTTTAATAAAAAGAGGGTCGGCGGCCAAACCTACTATCTCTTTGTCTATAAGACGTAACTAAGGGCATATGGTAATCTGTGAGTTCCTGCTAAAATCGCTTGTAGGTTAGCATTAATGCGACTGTTCGCGGGTTCATCTGAGCAATTCATTGAGGATATATATCAGAATCAAATTGCCGATAAACTAACCTATGCGGTTAATAGGTAAATTCGACCACAACAAAGTTCTTATGCTATGAAAAGTTGCGAATATGAGTAAGTGCATATTACTTTTATAAGAAATAGCATTTGGCAGGACAAAGTCTTTTAGGATAAAGACTAAAATCAAGGCATTACGGATGGCTATTGTATGTTGGGCGGTTTGTTTGGTGTAGCCTCAAATGACGATTGCGCACGAGAGTTGTTCTTCGGAACAGATTATAACACTCACCTCGGAACCGAAGTCGGAGGCTTAGCTCTACTTAACGACGAAATAGAAATAATCTCTCACAATATCAGCAATAGCCAATTTAAGACAAAGTTTGGAAAACGCTACAATAAAATGAAGTGCCGAGCAGGCATAGGCGTAATCAGTGACGTTAACGAAGAGCAACCGATAAAGTTTGAAACAAAAATCGGCAACTTTGCCCTCTGTACAGTAGGCTTATTGAAGAACGCCAAAGAACTACATCAGGAATTAATTGACAAAGGCGCAACCTTCAAGAAATCAATAAAAAAAGCCGGCGTAACCTACCTTAACCAGACAGAGATCGTTGGAGAATTGATATGCCGCGGCAATAGCATCACTGACGGAATCGAAAAAATGTACTCACAAATCACAGGCACCATATCTTTGCTTCTACTATCAGAAAATGACGGCGTAATTTATGCAGCTGCGGATACTTTTCCTCTTGTTATTGGTTCAAAAAATACGAGTTGGGCGGTTGCCACCGAAACAACAGGATTCCCAAACCTAGGCTACGAAGTTGCCAAGTTTCTCAGTTATCGGGAAATAGCTTCTTTTGATAATAATGGATTAAAAACGCACATATCAACCACAGGCAAGAGAAAGTTTTGTCCTTTCCTTCATATTTACTCTGGCTTTCCCGCCTCAGACTTCTATGGCATCAATTCAGAAAAAGTTAGAGAACGATGCGGCGGCTTCTTAGCAGAAAGAGACAACGTTGAAGCCGATCTGGTTTCAGGAGTCGCTGATTCAGGTCTTCCACATTCAATCGGATATGTGAAGAAAAAAATAGAACTTGCAAAAGAGAAAGTCAATGAATCATTCACCCAGTTCAAGCAAGGAAAGATTACGCTCGAAGAGCTGGAGAAGAATACAACTCAGACTATGAATCTAGTTGCTCCTCTAAGGCGTCCTCTTGTTAAATACACCCCTGGTTGGGGTCGAAGCTACATTCCACCGGTCCAATCAAAACGCGAACTAGTTGCTAAATACAAACAGGTGCCTAATCCTCAGTTAATAAAGAACAAACGGATTATTCTTGTAGATGACTCTATCCGACGGGGAACTCAACTTCAAAATCTTCTTGCAGAAAAAATCTGGCCATACCAACCAAAAGAAGTACATGGACGAATTGCTTCTCCACCGCAACTTCATCCCTGCATATTCGACTTAAGCACTAAGCGCAGTGATTTAGCCACCCATAGAAATCCTGAAAATAGATGCAAATGTGACGATCTTGATCCAACAACTCCTAATTACAAAGCTATGGTTGAAGACATCAGAAGTCGTCTGGGATTTACAACATTGGATTTCCTGACGTTAGAAGAGATGATTAAGGCCGTAATTGAAGCGCCACACAATCAGGACCTAAAGAAAGCGGATTTGTGCACTTACTGTTGGACTGGCATTTTCTAATAACCCGCGTTGCAGATTCCTTTTCGTAGGTATGGGTACCCATACGAGGTATGGGTGGGTATACTTACTCTGGAAGCGGCTGCTCTTTTATTCCCCTAATCAAAAGCGGATCAGCAATGGTGTACTTATCATTATTTTTCACAATAAAACCAGTTTTTACCAGGGCATTCAATAATATTGAAACGGCCGCGTTCGTTATAGAGTGCCCCATTTTTACTTGAATTGCTGTCTTAATTTGACCCCAGCTAGCTTCACCGGTCTGAGTTAAATAATTTAGCGCAATACCATACCGCTTAGAATTCACCGTAAGTTTTACCGCTTCCTCTCTAGCTAATCGACCAGCCTCTAAAACCACCGCATCCACAATTTCGGCAGTGGCGCTCTGTTTGGATAAGCACCTTGACCCAAATAATGTAAGCCACCCAACAATACCATCCAGGTTATCCACCGCGTAATCTACTATTTCTGTAGTTATGGGTAATCCAATCTGGGCGAAACCACTGGTTAAGAAATCTTTAGATTGTTGTCTAGAAAAGTTTTCCATTTGAATTTGCACATAGTCCCTCCCATATAAGGGAGCGTTTGGGTTATCGAAGCCTAAAAAGTCAAACATGAGCCCGCACTCTGAACCGGTTAACACCAATGTTATGTTGCGGTAGGAGTCGGCGATATGTGCAAACAAACGTGGGATCCATTTGTCGCCTCGGACAATTTGTATTTCGTCAAACGCGAGTAGGAAATGCTTGTTTTCCTTAGCAGCCCAACCATCAATCTTGCTGAATAATTCTGGTAAATCAACGCCTGTCTTGCCCCAACCAAACGTAACCTCGTTTCCCATGATTGAGACCCCCCTTAGATGCTTTAATGCATCAGTTAAGCCTGAGAACCATTGACGGTCAAGTCTGTTAAAGGCTGCTTCTATTCGACGGATGATGTCGGCGTAGGAGGGGTTGTAGGGTAGACCGCGTAAATCCAGCATAGTGTAGGGCTGTTGGGATTGTGCCATTGCGACGTTTAGAAAAGAGGTTTTCCCTGTGCGCCTTAATCCTGTGACGACTATCAACGGCGAATAGGCTATGGCTTTTGTGAATGCTTCTAGTTCCTTTGTTCGGTTGTAGAGGTCTTCTTTTTTCGTTTTTGGTCTAGGATCAAAATACAAGTATGGGTACCCATACTAAGTATGGGTGGGTATACCTAAAAATTTTTCCCTACAAATACGCCAAACGATCAGCACTTAAGTCAAGGGTTTGATTTGTTGTGTTATTTTTTGCGGGTTTACCCGAAGTTCGCCAAAGGCTAATTCCTCGGCAGACATGCCCATAGCTAATCCAAGTAGTTGTGGATAATGGAGAACTGGAATGCCGTAGGTTTCACCAAACGCCTTCTCTATTCGTAGCTGATTTGTGTCATACATTACGTGGCAAGATGGGCATATTGTGATAAGGGCTTGGGTGTCAACCATTTTTAGGTGGTTGAGTTTATCTCTTGCCAGTTGAAGCGCCACTTTATCATTCACGCCAACACATGGTGCACCGCAGCATTCTGTTTCGTCGAAGTAGTCGAGGCATGTGGCTCCTGTTGCTTCGATTAGTATTTTTAGTGTCTGGGGGTCTTCGGGGTCGTCATAGCCGGCGTATTCCTTTGGCCTGAGGATGTGGCAGCCGTTGTGTTCGGCAACCTTAAGAGTTGTTAATGGTCTTGTCACTGACGCTTTGATTTTCTCTACACCAACATCTTCTTTGAGAAACTGCAGGAGATGTTTGGTCTCGCTTGTCCCCTTAAATTCTAACCCCGCTTCTTTAAGGTGGCTATTGATTTCCTGTTGCAGCGTTTTGTCTGCTTTTAGCATTCTATTGACTTTTCTGAGTGCGCCAGCGCAACCTGGGCAAAGGGTAAGGATGTTTAGTCCCTGCCGCTCGGCTAGCGCCAAATTCCTCGCCGCCAAAATCAGCATGGTTTCGTGGCTAACAGGATCAAAGGGTAAACCGCAGCAGCTAAATTCTGGCATCTCAACCAATTCAACCCCCAACTTTGCAAGGACTTTTCGGGAAGAAATTTCATAGGAGGAAACTCGATATGGAACCGAACAGCCCAAGAAGATAAGCCATTTACTGTCTGCCATTTAGGTTTTCTCCAGCTGATTTCTGCAGGTGCTCGAAAAACTTTACGTCCTTAAGGGTTCTCTTGACGCTTTTCGGGTTGCCTTTTGGTAGGGGCGGAAGACCTTGAGACTCCCTTTTTTTGATCCGCAAGTCAGGGATTCTAAAGGCGCATCCTGTCTCGACTAGAGTTCGAGCCTGGTCTTTGAATACCTGTGGTATGTAGCCTTTTTCGGCGGCAAGATTACGTAATACTCGAATTACATCTGCGACTTCTACGTCCTGTGGGCAGCGGTCAGTGCATTTGAAGCAGGCTGCGCAAAGCCAGAGTGTATCACTGCTCAATACGCGATCTTTGAGGCCTAAATGAGCCATATGAAGAAGGGTACGTGGGCGGTAACTATCACTGAAACGGGCGACGGGGCAGTCGGAAGTGCAGGTTCCGCATTGGAAGCACTTGAGAATTTTTTCGCCACCAGGAATCTTTTGCAGTTCATACTTGAATTTTGGGTCAATTTCATAAGCTCTTATCAACTGTGGCTTGGTTGATGTTGATGTTGCTTCAGTCGTAAAATCATACCTCAGATTAGTTAGAGTAGAAACTGCAATTACTAGATGATAGGCGAGGAATTTAAGAATTAGCGCAAAATCAATATAGTGTTACACGACATATCACTAGTAGGTGAAATTATTTTTGGAGATTAAACGGTTTTTCTCCAATTTTTTAGCGCGTAAGCTATGCTGCCGCCTGTTTTGGCGTAAGGAGGAAACATAGCAGCTGAGCTTGCTCCAAAAAAATAGTCAAGGAAATGCAGTTCTTGTGATCGGTGGAGGCATCGCGGGAATACAAGCCGCCTTAGATCTGGCAAACCGAGAAATCAATGTCTATTTAGTCGAGAAAACCCCTAGCATCGGCGGAAGAATGGCCCAACTTGATAAAACATTCCCAACCATGGACTGCTCCATATGCATCCTTGCACCCAAAATGATGGAGTGCTTTCGCCACCCAAAAATTAAGCTGCTTACATACTCAGAGGTTAAAGAAATCAAAGGCCAAGCAGGCAACTTCACAGTAAAAGTAACAAATAAACCCCGATTCGTTAATGCCGGCGCCTGTACGGGTTGCGGTGAATGTACCGCAAAGTGCCCAGTTAGCGTACCGAACGAATTTGACGTAGGTATCGGAAAACGCAAAGCAGCCTACATGGTTTTTCCACAAGCAGTACCACGCGTTGCCGTAATAGACCACGAGAACTGCCTCTTTTTCCAGAAAGGTGTATGCAAAATCTGTGAAAGGTTCTGTCAAGCACATGCAATCGACTTTAACCAGAAGGCACAAGAGACCACGCTCAATGTCTCAAGTGTAATAATCGCTACGGGTCTAGAAAGCTGGAATCCGGTATCTATTACCGAGTATGGCTACAAGAAACACAAAAATATTCTTCTATCAATGGAGTTTGAAAGGCTCATTAACGCTTCGGGACCGACACGTGGAGAACTTCTAAGACCTTCTGATGGGAAGAAACCTCACACGATAACTTTTGTATTATGTACCGGATCGAGGAGTGAAAAAAACCGTTCATACTGCTCAGGCGTCTGCTGCATGTACGCCACAAAAGAGGCTGTGCTCGTAAGAGAACACAACCCCGAATGCACTGTCAACATTATCTACATGGATCTAAGAGTGTACGGAAAACGTTTCCAAGAACTTGTCAGTAGGGCAAAGGATGAATGGGGAGTCAACTATCTCCAGGGACGCGCAGCGGCAATACTTGAGGATCCAGCGACGGGTAATCTCCAGATTAACTATGAAAACATCCCAGAAGGAAAGCTACAAGAGCTAAACGCAGACCTTGTCGTGCTCTGTCCAGCTTTAGTTCCAATGGAAGATAACAAGTTCTTAGCAGAAATCCTCAACGTTGAACTTGACAGTTACGGCTTCTTTAAAACACAAGACCAACTCCTCAGACCCGTAGAAACAAACGTCGACGGAATTTTCGTCTGCGGATATTGTCAATCACCCAAGGATATCTCGGAATCCGTGACTCAGGCTTCTGCAGCGGCAGAAAAAGCAGCAGAGATAGCTGGAGTGGCATGATACCCATGGCAGTTGATGAATTGGAACCAAGAATTGGAGTCTTCGTATGCCGTTGTGGCTTCAACATAGGTGGCGTAGTTGATGTTCCATCGGTTGCTGAATACTCTAAGACGCTGCCGCATGTTATAGTTGCAGAAGAAAACATGTACACCTGTTCCTCCGCCGGTCTGGATTCAATAAAAAAACAGATCTCACAGTTCAAGCTTAACCGGGTTATCGTAGCCTCCTGCACACCTGCAACGCATGAGTCTCTATTCCAGAGAACCTGCGAGGAGGCAGGGTTAAACAAGTACTTTTTTGAGATGGCAAACATCCGCGAGCACTGTTCATGGGTTCACATGCATCTCCCAGAAGCGGCTACAGAGAAAGCTAAAGACCTCATCAGAATGGCAGTGGCAAAAGCAGCAAACCTTGAACCACAAACCGAGAATGAACTAGAAATAACCCCTTCATCGCTGGTGATAGGCGGTGGAATATCAGGAATCACAGCAGCTGTATCTCTGGCAAGACAGGGATTCAAAGTTCATCTAATAGAAAAAGAAACTGAACTTGGCGGCATGCTAAGAAAACTCTACAGGCTGCAACCAACTGAGCGCGAAGCTGATAAAATTCTCAGTGAAGCCATCGCCACCGTAAAAGCCCACAGCAACATCCACGTGCATACATCCACCTCTATCAGCCAAGTAAGCGGTTTTATCGGTAACTTTAAGGTAAATCTACAATCCAGCAGCTCAGACCAAACGGAGCAAATCAAGGTAGGTACAATTATCGTTGCAACAGGCGCAGAGGTATTCAAGCCACTTGATTATTACGAGTATGGGAAAAACCAGAAAGTAATTACCCAGTTGGAGCTTGAACAGCTTCTCAAAGGTGGGAATCTAAAAAAGCCTGAAAGGGTTGTCATGATTCAATGTGTTGGCTCAAGGGAGAAAACTGGAAGGACTTATTGTTCAAGGATATGCTGCCAAGTGGCTCTCTGCAACGCTTCTCAGCTTAAGAAGCTGTATCCCGATGTCAACGTGACGGTACTTCTCCGAGACCTTCAAACCTACGGCGAAAACGAACACTTTTACACAGAAGCAAGAAAGAACTATGTAACTTTCATCCGTTACGACCAAAATCGCCCACCAAAAGTTACCGCTAACCCCGATGGTAGCTTGCTTGTAACAGTCTATGACTTGTACTTAGGTGCTGAAATCGAGCTAGAGAGCGACCTACTGGTGCTATCTACTCCTTTGGTTCAACATGAAGACGGAGAGAAGCTTGCATCTCAGCTAAAGGTGCCACTGGGTGCTGACAAGTTCTTTTTTGAAGCACATCCTAAACTAAAACCCGTAGAATTCGCCTCCGAAGGAATATACATATGCGGAACAGCGCACGGCCCAAAAACCGTGTCCGAGAGCATTTCCCAAGCTTATGCGACAGCCGCCAAAGCATCTATTCCAATGGCTGTGGGAAAGATTAAATCAGGCGCTGTAAAAGCCACGGTTATCAAAGAAAAATGCGTGAATTGCGATGCATGCGTAGTCTCTTGCGCTTTTAACGCCATCGAAGCTTCACCATTTGGGCTCCCAAGAGTAATTGAGGCTAATTGCAAAGGCTGTGGTGTCTGCGCAGCGGAGTGCCCCACGGGGGCTATGCAGCTCAAACAGTTCAAAGATGACCAGATTACTGCTGCGATTAAGGCGCTCTTTAAGCGGGATGCCCCGGCTCGTTTGGAGGGCAGTTACAAGCCTGTGATACTTGGTTTCGCGTGTCAATGGTGCTCTTACGCAGCCGCTGACCTTGCAGGAGTCTCCAGAATTCAGTATCCGCCCAACGTTAGGATATTGAGGGTTCCTTGTAGCGGTAGGGTTGATGTAGGTCATGTTGTGACTGCATTTCAGAGCGGCGCAGATGGGGTTATCATTACTGGTTGCCTGATTGGAGACTGCCATTATATTGACGGCAACTTGAAAGCTTTAGAGCGAGCGGATATCCTCAAGAAATCAATAGGCGCCCTAGGCATAGACCCAAAACGCCTCGAAATAGGGTTTGCGTCTTCATCCGAGGGACAAAAATTCGCAGCTATGATGACTGACTTCGTAAAACAGATTGAAGCACTTAGCCCCAAACAGTGGACACAGGAGGGTAAAGAGCTTGTATAAAATCGAGACAAAGCGTAAGCTAGCACCCACCATTAACCTCTTTACTTTTTCGGCAGAAGAAGTAGCTGCGAAAGCCAAGCCAGGACAATTCGTCATTATAAGACTCGACGAGGACGGAGAAAGGATACCCTTGACCATCGCTAATGTCGACAAAGAGCAGGGAACAATATCGGTTGCATGCCACGAAGTCGGTAAAACAACAGCACAGCTTGGAAGCCTAAAAGAAGGCGACGCGATCCCAAACCTGCTGGGCCCTCTTGGAAAACCCGCGGCAATAGAAAAATTCGGAACAGTACTTTGCGTTGGCGGCGGAGTTATGGCAGCTCCAATACACTTCAAAGCCAAAGCCTTGCGAGAGGCAGGTAATTACGTTATCGGCGTAGTCGGAGCAGCAACGAAAGATCATTTGGTCTTTTTAGAAGAAATGAGCAAAACCTGCAACGAACTCTACATTGCTACAGACGACGGAAGCGAGGGATACAAAGGAATCGATTTCCTAAAAGACCTAATAACAAAAAAGAAAATTGACAGAGTAGTGGCAGAAGGGCCAGTTCTCATGTTGAAAGCCGTAGCTGATACTACCCATCCGTTGAAAATACCAACAGTTGTCGATTTGATTCCGACAATGATTGACGGCATGGGTATGTGCGGCGCCTGCAGAGTCGGCGTTGGCGGAAAAATGCTGTTTGCCTGCGTAGACGGTTTAGAGTTCGATGGACACCAAGTTGATTTCGATGAGTTACTAGCTCGCCTCAAGACGTATACGCTTCAGGAAAAGGTTGCTAAAGTGTTCTGGGAGGAAGGAGAAAAAACCATATGAGTGCACCTAAACCGGGTTTGAGGAAAGAAGCTGTTCCGATGCCCAAGCAGACTCCCCAAGAACGTAAGGCTAACTTTAAGGAAGTAGCGATTGGGTACACCGAAGAAAGTGCCCTAAGCGAAGCGCAAAGATGCCTGCAATGCAAAGAAGCCCCATGCAGCAAAGGCTGCCCCGTTGAGATGTGCATTCCAGAGTTCATCAAACTAATCAAAGAACACAAATTTAGCGACGCCGCCATGAAGATAAGGGAAAAAAACAGCCTACCAGCCGTCTGCGGACGCGTTTGCCCACAAGAGGAACAGTGCCAAGCAAGATGCACCGTGGGCAGAATAGGTGACCCCATCTCAATCGGGCGCTTAGAGCGGTTTGCAGCGGACTGGGAAAGACAACATGGCTCTGTAATACCAGAAAAAGCAGCTCCAACAGGCAAGAAGGTGGCAATCGTGGGGGCTGGTCCAGCCGGGTTGACAGTTGCCGCGGACTTGGTCAAACTGGGACACGAAGTTTCGGTTTTCGAGGCCTTGCACAAGCCAGGCGGCGTTCTTACCTATGGCATTCCCGAGTTTAGGTTGCCCAAGAAAATCGTTGAAGCGGAAGCGGAGTACATTGGGAAGCTTGGAGTTACACTAAGAACTGATGCGCTGATCGGAAGACTATACACAGTAGAGGAGTTACTGCATAACTTTAACGCAGTCTTCATAGGCTCAGGGGCAGGTCTACCAACCTTCCTGGGAATACCAGGAGAGAACCTCTGCAGAGTCTACTCAGCCAACGAATTTCTCATACGCGTAAACCTAATGAAATCATATGACTTCCCCAAAGCGGGCACCCCCATATACGTAGGCGAGAAAGTAGCGGTCATTGGAGGAGGCAACGTTGCCATGGATTCCGCCAGATGCGCTGTACGGTTAGGTGCAAAAGAAGTAAAAATTGTCTACCGGCGGTCCAAGGAAGAGATGCCTGCTAGAGCTGAGGAAATTGAGAATGCCGAAGAAGAAGGTGTCTCGTTTGAGTTTTTAACGTCCCCTCTTAGGCTTTTAGGAAATGAGAGACGCACCGTCAAATCGATTGAATGTGTGAGGATGCGTTTGACGGAGCCGGATAAGAGTGGTAGAAGGAGGCCTGTGCCAATTGAGGGTTCCAATTTCTTGATGGATGTAGATAGCGTCATATTGGCTATCGGAAGAACTCCGAACCCAATAATTAAACAGACGACTGACGACCTTGTTACTGCGGATTGGGGCGGAATCATAGTTGACGAGACTGGCAAAACAAGCCTCAACGCAGTGTATGCTGGCGGTGACATAGTTACGGGGGAAGCGACTGTGATTAGTGCAATGGGCGCGGGGAGAAAAGCGGCGAGGGCAATTCATGAATTTCTATCTGAGAAATAGTTGGATATAGCCTTAAGAACGCCAATATTCTATATTATAGTGGTGTCTCAATGCCTTCTGAAGTGTTAGTTTATCAAGGAAAGGTAGTTACTTTGGCGGAGGCCCAAGAAATGAGAAGACGCTATCTATTGAAGTCTTTGATGCAGTATGGTTTCACTGAAGAGCAATCAAAGGATATCTTAGAGGGTCTTGATGAATTCGTTGAGGAAAAGAAGGATTTAACCGAAGAAGCCAAAGATTCTTTGTATAAAGCATAAACCACCTATTCATTAATTACCAGTCTCTGAGAAAGCTACCGCTGTTGAAGTGGAGCAGCAATCGCTCTAGCCGTTATCATTGGCGGCTGCTGACCAGAGGTCGCTCTATTTTTGCCGGTGAGGATAGCACACCTAGAAAGATAAACAAGAGAAAGACTGTCGACCGGCTACATTTTACCGAATTTTTTAAGAGCGGTCATGGGTGAGGTGCTTGTTTTTGCTATGCCCCTCACTTTCCGTAAGACTTCGCCAATGAAGTGAAGGCTGTTTTCGTTGCTATCCGCTTGGAACAATAGCAGGAAATCCCAGTATCCATAGAGGCTCCAAGAGGATTCGATGGATACGCCGTTCATTGGCTGGTCAGGGATTTTTTGGAAGTCTTCCCAGAATTCGCCGCCCCTTCCAGGACGAGTCTTGATTAAAACAAGATACTTCTGCATCGGTTTATCCAATAAAAACACCAAACCTGTTTACCCTATACGTGCGTTTAAGACTGTGTTGTAGCTATCCCACAGTCTTCTCTGTTCGGAAGGTTAAGGACCATTTAGGTGCCCTTGTATGCCTCAAGGCTGCAAGGATAGGCATTTATTACCGTTTCCTGCCTAGTCCTATTGGGATTCTATTTTTATGGCAAAGCAATCTGATACCTTACAGGATTTGCTCTCCGGTTCTAAGCGTGATAATTTAGCTACAATTATTGACAGGCTTGCAGGCGACAAAGACAACCTCAAAGTCAACCTAAAAAACGTAAAGTTCACTCTGCGAGGAGAAAAATTCGATATCAATGGTGTTGTTGAGTTCAAGGTTTTCCATAAAATCCCAAACGCTCACGCAGTAGCAAAGGAAGTGGTGGAGAAGTATGGGTGAAGCCAGTGGAATCCCAAACTTCGAGGGTGGAGAAGTTCTAGTCTCAACAGGGGACGTGCAAGTCATGAAGGTTAACTTGAGCAGAACCCATATTGACGTAGACGTTGAGGATAAAGCCTTCATCAAACGCCTAATTGCGCTACGAAATCAGCCTAAACCGCAGACTTGTGACGCCGATTCTGAGGCGACAAGCAATCCACCACAATTAGGCGGCGCATTATCAACCGCCCGCAAAGTAGCCGACGCCCTCTGCAGCAGAGGCATCACAATCACCGTCTCTTACCGCGGCAGCCGTATCGCCACAATTGGTGCAGACGCCAACCCCACCCTACTCCATCACATAACTAAAACCCGCGGCATTGCAATTAACAGCATTATAACCGCCGCCAAACTAGTGATATAGATGAATAAGGGACAATTCGCAGGCCTACTTTTCCAAACCTTCACCAAATGGCAAAAACACGACGCCACCCTACGAGCAGCAGGATTAACCTTCTTCACCATCCTTCCCTTACCCTCCCTAGCGTTGATTGCCGTCGCGGTTTTAGCCCAAATATACGGCGAACAAGCTGCCCTACAGCAACTTGTAACCCAAGTAAGCTCCTTCGCCGGCCCCACGGTAGCTAACCTGTTTTCTGAGTTACTACTCAACGCCCAAAGCCCCCTAACAGGCGTATTGGGATCATTTTTTGCAGTGATCTTTGCCTTATCAGGCGCTTTAGGCGCGTTTTCTGTTTTGCAGAAGTCAATAGATGTTATGTGGGCTATCCGCGCTGAGGAAAGGGGTCGGGGGGCGTTTATTAAAGAGAAAGCGATGCCGTTTGTGCTTATTGCTGTGGTTGTTACGCTTGTGGTCGGTTGGACAGCGTTTTCAACCGTTCTTTATGGGGCAGTGGTTTATGCTTTGACTCCAGTTTTGGGTGGTTTAACGGGGTATTTGGTTTGGGTTTTAGAGATTGCATCATCGTTTGGTTTGGGAACATTACTGTTTGCCATCATTTTCAAGGAGCTTCCAGAAACAAAGGTAGAATGGGGTGACGTCAAGATTGCAGCGCTACTAACCGCTGGTGTCTTTACCGTGTTAAACTACTTTTTTGGACTCTACATAAGCTCTGTCCAAATAACCACTTTAGCGGGTACAGCTGGATCTCTAATTATCCTATTTTTATGGGTTTACTTAGTTAATTTGTTTGTTTTGTTTGGCGCTCAATTCTCAAAGGTTTATGCGCAGACTTTTGGTTCACATCACAATAGACCCCCAGTTCTAAAGTGGCCGCCTCGCCCCAAGGTTGAGCGGATTGAGGTGACGGCGGAGGTCAGCGTTAAAGTCGAGAATAACGCGTGCGCCGTTTCAGTCGACCGCCAGATTTATTGTCGTCGCCCAATTACCGACGACTAAGGGACGCATATCAGCCCCGCTATGTTAGACTAACACTCAATGAAATTAAGCAAAAACCATTTTGATGCTGTTCGCTTTCTGAACACAAAAATTTAATGTTTCCTCCATTAAAAGTCTGATGGGGCAAAGAAGAACATGGGTGTTTGTCCAAAATGTGGTAACAATGTGCAAGCTCGTAAATTGTTAAGGTTAACTAATCTAAACACAATAACTTGTCAGGTTTGTTCTTCAAAGCTAAGAGTAAAAAATAAAAATTTTAACAGTACAATCGGCGGTGTTGGCGGTGGCATAGGCGGTGGTCTTGGAACATTACTTCTTATTTTTTGGATTCAGACTGGAAATAATTTGTATATTGGACTTTCCGTAACAATGTTTGCGGTCATCTTTGTATTAACTTGGTTGATTGCAAATAAGTATGTTGAATTGGAATCGGAGAATCCAGAAGGAATGATTAGGCAAGGCTAATCACTCCTGTCTTGAAGTCGTAACCTTGTTTTCTTGCGACCAAAGTATATGACTAAGGACGACTGGGGGACGCATATCAGCCCCGTTATGTTTACATGCCAGTAATGAAACGCCTAGAATTTAGTACTTTACGCGCCGCTTTGTCGAGACTGTGTGAAAAGTCGTCTCTTCTCCAGCTACCTACCGCCAAGCTTATAACTAGCTTTCAACCAAACAAAAAAGCCATGAACGAGTACGTAAAAGGCCTTGACAGAAAACAAACA
>Ga0123335_1001257_pt1 | contig 41778 bp, 42 predicted proteins | sample BiotimSIPDNA_2_FD_89707 | JGI IMG/M metagenome (GOLD analysis project Ga0123335, IMG submission 89707) | Anaerobic biogas reactor microbial communites from Washington, USA - Biogas_R2 time_0 SIP DNA | ecosystem: Engineered > Bioreactor > Anaerobic > Unclassified | place: Washington, USA...
CCAGAGGTCAACATCGGTACTATAGGGCATGTTGATCATGGGAAAACTACACTTGTTCAAGCATTAACCGGCATGTGGGCTTCACGTCATAGTGAAGAACTAAAAAGAGGCATCACAATAAAACTTGGATACGCAGATATGCCAATATACAAATGCCCAAAATGCCAAGCACCAAGCAACTACACCCATAAGCCCTATTGCCCAAAATGTAATTCTGAAGCTGAATTTGTCCGTGCAGTAAGCTTTGTTGACGCCCCAGGGCACGAAGCATTGATGGCAACAATGCTTTCAGGCGCAGCCATAATGGATGGTGCAATTCTTGTAATAGCTGCAGATGAACCTTGCCCACAACCTCAAACACGGGAACATCTAGCAGCAGCTGAAGTAAGCGGAGTAAAAAACATAATTATAGTCCAGAACAAAATAGACATCGTAGACCAAAAAAGAGCCCTAGAAAGCTACGAAGAAATTAAAGCATTTGTGAAAGGCACTGTAGCAGAAAAAGCACCGATAATACCTATTTCTGCTCAAAGAGGAATAAATATTGACATACTTCTTGAGGCTATGCAAACAATAATACCTTCACCTAAAAGAGACCCGAAACTACCACCACTAATGTATATAATTCGTTCTTTTGACATTAACAAACCAGGAACGACCATAAAGGAGATTGAAGGGGGAATAATAGGAGGAACAATTGCCCAAGGCAAATTTGTTGTTGGAGAAGAAATTGAAATCCGCCCAGGAATCATGGTCGAACGAGAAGGTAAAACAGCCTATGACCCCTTAGTTAGTGAAATTGTAAGTTTACATGCAGGCGAACAAGAAGTCAAAGAGGCAACATGTGGGGGATTAGTAGGAGTCGGCACATTACTTGATCCATCATATTCAAAAGCTGATGGCTTAACAGGCAGTATAGCAGGCAAAGTAGGGATGCTTCCGCCAACACTGATAGAACTTACTTTAGAAACGTATGTTTTGGAGAGAGCTGTTGGAACCAAAGAATTACTTAAAGTTGAAAAGATTAATCCAGATGAAATATTACTACTACACATTGGTGCAGCGGTTAACATTGGAAAAGTTGTCAACATAAAACAAAACACAATTAAAGTAAAGTTAACTAGACCAATTTGTGCTTTGCCAGGCTCAAGAGTTGCGATAAGCAGAAAAATAACATCTCGCTGGAGACTAATCGGATACGGACTTATAAAAGAGGACTAATCTTTTATTAATTGTTTATTTTTCAAAAAAACATATGCCTTTTGTAGTATATCTCTTGCGTTTTTAAAGGTTAATTTCTCTAGGGCATTGGGATAATCTAACCAAGTAAAGCCAACATGTTCAAAAGATAACTCAACTTTTTCAGTTTTTGATTCAATTATAAAGAACACAACTTCTTTGTTAACTGTTAAGCCTTGTCTACGATAAAAATAGTTAATTGGTTCCCTAAAACCGTCAATAAAATAGGCATCTACGATACCAGTTTCTTCTTGTAACTCTCTTTTAACGGTTTGTTTTTCTGTTTCGTTGGGTTCAACGTTACCCTTAACGAAGTCCCAGTGACCTGCTGCATAATTAAGTATTAGGTATCTAGTCTGGTCATTACTATTTTGAAATACAACTGCACCACAAGATTTTTCATGAAGCAATTACTTTATCACCATTGTGTTCCAATTCATTAACTCTTAATATTTAAAGTAATACTAAACTATATGGTAGCAAAAGCTTTTAGCAATAATAATTTTTTAAATAGTAAGGTGCCTAAGAATATTGGTGGCGTCACAGAAAAAAAAAGAGCCTTTAAAACTTATTCTAGATTCAAACTCATTTTTTATTCCATTAGAGTTTAAAATAGATATCTTTGAAGAACTCAAAAAATTGCTAAATAGAAACATTGAATTTATTCTACTCTCACCGGTTAAACAGGAGTTGGAAGTGCTTTCTCGAAAAAACATAAGTAAAAAAAGCAGATATGCAAAATTTGCTTTACAATTATCAGAGAAGTGTAAAACAGTTTCAATAAAAGATTTTGGAGAACCTGTAGACGACTTAATTCTCAGGATTGCAAAGGAATGGAATACACCGGTTTTTACTAACGATAGAACCTTAAAAAAGAGGCTAAGAGATATAAGTGTGCCAGTGATTTATCTGAGACAAAAATCACGTTTAGACGTTGATGGGTCGATATCATAGATGTTTAAGTTAATTACTCTTCAAGATACTATTCGCATCCCACCTGAAACATTCGGTAACCCACTAGAAAAGGTGGGTAGAGATCAAGTGAAGCAGAAGTATGAAGGCATTGTGGATGAAGAATTAGGCTATGTTATAGCTGTAACAGATATAGAAGTAAGTCAAGTTGGCAAGATAATTCCTGGTGACGGCGCGACTTACCACAAAGTAAACTTTTCTTTACTAACCTTCTATCCTATTATACAAGAAATAGTTGAAGGAGATATAGTAGAAATTGCTGACTTTGGCGCTTTTGTACGCATAGGACCAGTCGACGCGTTGCTTCATGTTTCACAATTAATGGATGATTACATATCCTATGATGAAAAACAAGGTGTTCTGCTCGGAAAAGAGACTAAACGTAAGCTTTCCTCAAGCGATCAGGTTCGGGTTCGCATAACAGCAGTATCATTAGGCAGAGCAGGCAGCTCAGGTAAGATTGGTGTAACAGCAAGGCAACCGTTCTTAGGTAAGTTAGAATGGCTCAAAATGGATCAAACCAAAGAGGAAATAGATACCAAAAAGAGTAAAGAAACTGAGAAAGCAGCATAAAGGAAGAGAGGGTAAATGAGTGAAAAAGCATGTACAAATTGCCATTTTATCACCAAAGAAAATGTTTGTCCAAAATGTAAGTCCACAAATTTCAGCGAAGACTACGGAGGAATAGTAGTAATGTTTGATGCAGATCAATCAGCAATCGCTAAAGCCATGAACATCAAAGAAAAAGGTCGCTATGCCTTAAAAGTACGCTAATTGACCAAAACAAATCTACGGTAAATTCTTAACCAACTAAAATCATTTTACTTTATCAGGACTAAGTAATGAAGGTAAAATATACTCTAACGCCGAAGTTACGCATTTTTCTAAAAGACCCTTTTGGAACGTTAATTGAAGGATTACCTCAAGAAACAATGAATAAACTTAGTGAAATAATTGATGAAAAGAAACCCCCCCGAATAATTTCAGTTGGTGATATTGTTTCACACAATCTTCACGAATATAAAATCAACCCGCAACTTACAGTTATAGATCATTTTTCACTTAGAAAGAAAATAAATTTAATAGAAAAACCTGTAGAAAAGACAGTATATGTAAAAAATCCACAAGGAAAAATAACCGATGAAGCCATTGTGGCAATAAAAGAAGCGTTGCAAACAAATATACATACACACATAATTGTTGAGGGTGAAGAGGATTTACTTACACTTATAGCGGTCTTATATGCACCGGAAAAATCAATTATTGTTTATGGGCAACCACGCTGCGGAATTGTACTGGTTGAAGCTAACTTTGATAAGAAAGAACAGGTAAAAAAGTTACTAAAAGAGATGAAACCTTCGAAAAGCTAAATAAGAAGAGTAAGGTATGAACTTACGCTTTAAGTGAACATTAATGCAAGTAAAAATTGAATCTACAAAGGATAACCCACTTTTGAAGCGGAAAGAAGTGGAGTTCACGATAATACAAGGTCCAAAAGATAAGACTCCGCAAAGGCTAGAAGTAAAGAAAGCATTAGCTATTGAGATGCAAGTTAGCGATGACGTTGTTATGGTTAAACGCTTACAAACTAAAACTGGAACAAATATTGCTAAAGGAATTGCCAATGTCTATCAATCAGTAGCTCAAGCCAAGATAGTTGAACCTGAATATATCTGTAAGCGTAACAGCACACCAGAAAAAGCTAAGGAAGAGGCAACTGCATAATGTCTTCAGTAAAAAAACCCACAGTTGACGCAAAGAAACCTGAAAAGGGAAAGCAAGAAAAGAAGCAAAAAAGCGAAAAAACAGTAAACTCAATGTTCAAAGTTGAAGGGGAAAAAATTACACGAGCACGGCCAACTTGCGAAAGATGCGGGCCAGGTTACTTCATGGCAGATCACCATGACAGATATACTTGTGGACACTGCGGCTTCACACGCTACAAGCAGAAATAAACAATTTAAATCTGTCTCCACACTATTCTTTTTGATTTAAATGCTTAAAGTAAATGTAGTTATATCAAGCATATCAGCCGAACGCTTTTGGGACATACGTAAATCGGTTCCACCAATCCAAATTAGTACAAACATAAATGTTGTAGGTATGGAAAAAAAGCAAGACACCTCCGTAGATGTCCCCTTTGTTTTATCTATAGGTTATAACCCGTCTATTGCACAAATGAGTTTAAAAGGTGTTGCTTATATCATAGGCGAGAAGAATGAAATTGACGAAGTTCTCAAGGATTACGAACAAAAGAAACCGCCTGCACAAATAATTATTCAATCAATTTCAAATGTTGTATTCATAGAATCAGTTCTGATATCTCGTATCCTGAATATACCGCCAGCCATACCACTGCCACAAATTCCAGAGGCAGGATCAAAACCTTCCAATACAAAACTTAAAGGCAGAGATTATAGCGCGTAAATAAAACACAAACAGGAAATAAATTTTTTTGTCTTGAACACATCAAGACCGAAAATTTTTATTTCAATCAAATCTAAAGGCGTTTTTTATAGCAAATACAAAGATTATAAATAAAATAGTTTAGAAATTAACATATGAGATTGAAATAAAAAAACAGACAGCGACAAAGCACTGTATACAAAAGCATCAACAAAAAATAAAGAAAATGAAAATGTGGATTATTTCAGAGGCACATACATCGAAGAACGAGATGCACCAATACCTGGAGTTCCATGTCTAACAGGTTTGTTTGTTATAGCAAATTCACCAAGATAGTGACCAATCATTTCTGGCCTTATTGTCATTGCCACAAATTCTTTGCCATTATGAACAGCAATTTTTGCTTCAACCATTTCAGGCAAAATTATCAGGTCACGAACATGAGTCTTTAAAGTCACGTCTTTACCTTGTTTTTGAGCTTCTTTAGCTTCGCGTAGTTTTTCGAGCAGTGTTCGTTGTTCAGCGGTAAGACCACGCTGAAGACTTCTACGTTGTCGTGAGGGGAGCAAATTGATGAATTCATCCATAGACATCGCTGCTAAACTTTCTAAGCTATGACCTCTGTAGCTAAATTCTTTCGGCATCTTTCATCTACACCTAATCTATTTTTTACCTCTTTATAGTTATCTCAAGTTTTATCGTATTGTACGTTTCTTCTTTTGTCCTGGACTGCGAGCTGCGATCAAACCTACTTTTTGTCCTGGAGGAGCTCCATGAGAAGTTGTGGTTGTTCTACGTGCAGCCTTTTTACTGCTACCATATGGGTGAACAGCTGCGACCATTTTACGTCCGCTGGTTCGTGGATACTTGTGGCCTTTAGCTTTCATTAGATGGAATTTCTCGCCTGCTTTAAGAAATGGTTTCTCAGTACGTCCAGACGCAGAAATTATACCAACAGTTGCCAAGCAGTAATCGTTAACATAACGTGTACGACCTGAAGGTAACCGAATCAGTGTACCTTGAGGAGTGTGACCAACAACTGTAGTATAAGCACCCGAGGAACGAGCCAATTTCCCGCCGTCACCTGGACGAAGTTCAAGATTACAAACTAAGGTTCCTTCAGGCATTTTTCCTAAGGGTAAAATGTTACCTATCTCGGAAGAAGCATTTCCACCATAGCTAATTTGTTGCCCAGTATAGACACCTTCGGGAGTGATGGTGTAAATGGATAAACCATTTTCAAAGTCTATCTTTGAAAGTGGAGAACCACGCCCAGGGTCGTGAACTAAATCCACAATCACACCTGTAAGCAACATATCAAAAGATTCTTTTGGAGTTATACCTGGATACTTGGCAGGTGCAACACGTTTATGAGTTGAAGCACGGAAGTTCTGACCACCGCGACCACTTCTTTGAACACGAATACGTTTTCCCATAAATCAAACCTTCTTAATTTTAGAGTATTCCTAATTTAATTGCTACATCTGAAGCCCGATATTCAGGTTTTAGCTTCACAAATGCTTTTTTTACTCCTTGAGGAGTAATTAACAAGTTTACCTTGCTCACTTTTACTTCGTATAGGGTCTCAACAGCACGTTTTACGTCAGCTTTACCAGCTTTAAGGTTAACTAGAAAAATCAATTTATTATCTTTCTCCACCATCACACTGGCAGATTCGGTCATCAAAGGACAAGTTATTATTTCATCAGGCTTCATTAATCAGTGTCTCCATAAATAGTTGATAATTTTTCAATTGCACTATTTGTCCAGACTGTCAACCTGCCAGGATGAGTTCCGGGTGCGAGCAATTCAGTGTTTAAATTATTTACTGTTATAATTTGAACACCTGGAATATTTCCTGCAGCATTAACCAAGTTTTTACTATCTGCAACAACAATCAATGGTCCTACCGCCTGCTTCATTTTTCTACCTCTACTTTTGCCTTTTCCGGCGCGAATAGTTCTGCTTGCTCTGACTCTGGCTAATTCTGCATCGAAACCTAATTTTGAGAAAACTTCTTCAACTTCTTTAGCTTTGGACAGATCTTCTAATGCAACATCAACAATTAGAGGTAAACTAGTTAGCGCATCAATTTTGTGACCTCTAGAAGCAACTACAGTCTTTTCAGCTGTAGCAGCAATAGCAGATTTTAGAGCTAACTTGGCTTCTTTCTTTGGAATATTTTTAACAATTATTTTTTCTGCTTTAGGCGGGTGAGGTTGTCTGCCTTTAACTGTACTTGGAGCAAAAGCTGCGCGTCCACCACCTTTAACACGGGGAACTCTCGCTATGCCGCTGCCCGTTCCACGTGATTCTGCAGTGGTTTTTTTCCCAGCCATAGGGTCTCTACCTTGTGGCTGAAGCCGATTAGATTGTATAGCTAAGACGGCCCGTTTTATTACGTCTGGCCTCAAAGGTGTTGAGAAAACATCCGGGAGAGCAATTTTCCCTGATGGTTTACCTTGTAAATCAAATATTTCTACGGTTTTCTGTGTCATAACTATTCAACCTATTTTCCTTGAGGAGAATCTAGAGATATATATGTCACTTGTGGTGCAACGTCGGGAATTTCAGTTGGAGGACGTGCAGGAACGCGGAGTCTAATTAAACGCTTTTCTGTACCGGGTATACTACCTTCAATTATTATATATGGACCGTTTATTTCACCATATCGGACAAAACCGCCTTTAACAGTGACTTCTTTTCCGTCCTTGCCAATTTTCATTATACGTTTGTTATATTCTATACGTTGATGATAGCCTGTTTGTCCAGCGCGTGCAACAGAATACATTAAATGGTGAGGGTTCCAGGGACCGAGGGTAGCTATACCTCGTTTAGTTTTTCGACCTTTATGTTGAAGTTTTGTTACACCCCAACGTTTAACTGGACCTTGAAAACCTTTACCTACTGTAACACCTGCAACGTCTATATATTGGCCATCTTTAAAAACTTCTTCAGGAGCAACATTCTTACCAAGAAGTTGTTTTGCATATTCAAATTGTTGCTGGATTGTTCCTCCACCTATTTGAATTTCACATGTTTCAGGCTTTTTCTTGGAAAGACTTGTTTGAGAAGGCTGGGTTGCAGTAATTAATCTAATAACATCTGTTTCCCCTATAGTCTGTTGTATTTTATCAAGCATAGAATCTGTATCAAAGTTGTCCGGCAAAACAAGCAGACGATCAAGGCTAGCCGGAGGCTCTTTCATCCAAGCTTCAGTTACATTCTTAAGCCCATATGGAGTTTTTGCATAAGTTCTAATACCACAAACTAGAATTGGTGGTGTTTCTAAAATTGTTGCAGCACGCATGACTTCTTTACCAAAGTTTGGCGAACGTTTTCGATCTTCAATAGTAAAGATATAGGTCATGCCTGCCTTATAGGCTGAGAAACCCAAAAGCCTAGGAGCGTCTGACTTAATTTGTGGCCAGTATCTAATACGCGCTGTTGGTTTTTTAGCGCGGTGCCTAGGCAAGTAAGCTAATGAACCATGTCTTGGAGCGTGAACTTTACGATGTCCCATAGTGTTTCCACTTCGCGCCTTTAGCAAATAGTGAAAGAGGTTATAAACGTTACCATTAAAAAATCAAAAGGAAAGCTACCTATCAAAAAAAAACAAAAGAAGGATAAGTGAGAATTACCAAGTAATAAAAAATAGAAAAACAGACAGGGTAGTTTATGCGAATACAAGAGTTTCAAAAAATGATGAGAGACCTATATTACTCAAGAGATAGCAAAAGAGGGGTCGAAGGAACGTTTAACTGGTTAGTAGATGAAGTTGATGAGTTAGGAGAAGAATTAAAAGGCTCAGATAAGCAAGCAATGGAAAAAGAGTTTGCTGATGTACTAGCATGGCTCGCATCACTTGCCAACATAATGGGAGTCAATCTTGAACAAGCTGCGCTTTCTAAATACAACAATAAATGTCCAAAATGTAAACAATTACCTTGTCGGTGTCCCTTTTAATTAAGGCGTTTCTGTCCCAACCCTGTTATTAACCAAAAATAACGTTTACTACCTTTATGCTCAACAATACCCTCGTTTTTTAAGAGTCTAAGGTGATACATAACAACAGAATAAGAAAGAGCAGTTTGTTTAGAAAGCTCAGAAGCACTAAAAATCTGTGTTTCAAGCAGTTTCAATAGTTTACTTCGAGCAAAAAGACCTTTACGTACATTCCTATTGTTTTTTAAATAAGCATTCGGGTGCCAAGGCTTCTTTATAGTTTGTCACACCTATAAAATATAAGTAAGGTTTACCTTGAAAAATCTTAGTCTAATTAAAGTCAAAAAGAGTGGCTTGCTTTGGTTTTTTGTTATCGAACATCAAAGTTATCTCTTCTTTAATCAAAGTCATGCGTTGAGTATAATATTTTGGTAAACCATACTTGTCAACTAGTTGCTGGGCAGCAACCAAATATTTCTCAATACCACCACGATATACAGTAAGAGTAAGTTGTCCACCGCAAAAAGTACATTTGCCTTTAAGAGGCAGCCTTCGAAATTTTTTGTTACATGATTTACAACGAAAACCTTGAGTTGAAAATGCTCTCATGTTACCTGCAATATCACGCATAAAATGAGTGTTTAAAACCTTTAAGGCAACCCTTTTAGCGTCTACAGCAGCTATTTTTTCTCCAAGCGATAACTGCATATTAAGTTTATCAATCATCGTTTTAAACTCTTTATAAGCACTATTTGCGTTTCCCAAGTTAATGTTTGAAACAGGAATTGTGTATTGAAAGCCTTCAAATTGTCCTTCTGTACCGAGCCTGTGGCTTATTACATCCATTATCGCGCTTACAGTTCTAGCTTCACCTTTCTCCCAGGTTTTCTTGTAGAATTCAATAGGATAAGTTGCGCTTACATCAAAATCATGGGCTTGTCGCTGAACCTCTTTGGTATTTACAAAGGGAATTAGAAGAATTGGGGCGTCCATGATTCCGCCAATTTGTGCAGGTAAATATACACGCGAAAAATTCAGGAGAGTATCAAGAGCTAGCATAATAGCATCTTCATCTCCATCGCAATCACGACGTTTAGCTGAATGCCAAACAGGGTGGGCATAAATTACGTTACGATCTGTAAAACCAACTATCCGACCTAATACACAGGCACAAGTATGAGGGGCTAACCCAAAAAGAAGTTGTCCTACTAAATCTTCTGATTTTTTGGCGTTGTAGTATGGTGTTTGCTTGTAAACCTTAACTAGCAAATCATCTATGAATTCGGCTATTTGAACAAAATATTCACCAGCACGCCAAGGTATGACTACATCTTGAATTTTAAGTTCACAAACTTGATTTTCATCAACTAGTGGTAAACCACTGGTGTCATGTAGATAACCCATTTCTCTCATTTTTTCTACTGAAACACCAATCTCAGTTGGTTTGATATGAGTTAAAGGTGCGTTTGTTGCATCGAATCGGATTGTTCCATCTTTATAGACTGATAAACCATACTTTGCACGTAAGAAGCCTTTTTCGATTATTTCAGGTGTCTTATCAAGATTTGTTAGACCTTTCACACCTCGCAACATCTTGGGAGTTTGGTACCCAAGGTTACTGCTGGCGTCATGAAGAAGTTCTTTAAAATTAATGGGTTGACGTTGATATTGGATAGCGTTTGTTTTACAGGAAGGACAAGACATATCCTTTAATGTTCGACCACAACGGGGACAAATTTTTTCTGAGATAGCTTCTGTTCCACAGATGTCACATTTGATTTTCATTGTGTAGCTTTTACAGTTAGGACATTTGCGTTTAGCTAACTCAACAAATACAGGTCCTTTTTTAGCTGCTTCCAATAAATCGCGATGTGAACCACCGGCTAACCCTACAGGATAAAGAACATGAACTAACGGCTTCATCTCTCGTCGTTTTGCTTTTTCAGGTCTACCCATACGTCCACCCACATAGGAAGGAGCTTTTTCTTTGATTTGCACTCCAGAAAGGAAACTTAGAGAATCAAAAACAGTATTACCCTGAACAGTTGCAGTAAACCTTTCAGTGCCATAACCAAGTGTAAAAGCTAATGCTGCGGAATCATCTCCTGAAAGGATGATTTTTTGATCTACAATCTTGTGAGGGACAAGAATTTTTCTAAGAATTAACAGTACATGATCTTGTAAATCACCTGTGATTTTTAACGCGAAGCCATCAGTTGCATTGACATCACAAGAAGAAAGCCAGCTCCTTAGAGACTCAACTTCTTGGAGAGTAGACATACCTGACCAGAAAAGAGTAAAATTCGGTGCCAACGGAATTCCTAAAGTTCTGCTTATTGATACAGCTTCTTTCAATGTGGGTTTTTTAATCAGAGGATTAAATAGAAACTGCTCTATTTTTTCTGGTTCTATAGAGAGAGCTTCTGCAGCTTCACTAAATTTGTCGCCGAACTTTGTTCGTAAACCATATTCTAAGTCTTTTGCCCACCATTCTTCAACATACCCTGATGGTAAAAGTGCTTTGTTGCAATAAAGAAAGTCTCCGAAATCTATTAAAATGTCACCAAGAAAAAGAATTTTTTGAATTTTATTTTTAATATCTGCATAATTTTCAAGAGACACTCGAACAACAGAGTTATCGTTAAGTAAAACAATTGGTTGTTCTATACTATCAACTGGAACAGTTATTCCACCTTTTCCAGGTAGTTCCAATCGCATTTGTGTGCCTGCAGCAAGAAAACCTTCAACAACAAGCATTGTTGCTGGATGAATTCCTACAGCTGAAAGACCAGTGTTTCGTGACCTTCCATATCTTAACCTAAAACCACCTCGCGTAGATGGAAAAGAGAAAATTGGGCGCCCGGCGATTACATCATCCATAAAGCCGCCAGATTTTTTTTCAGATTTCTTCTTGAAGTCCTTTAGCCAATCCCATCCTTGAAATCCAAGTTTATCTACAATCGCATAAACTTTTTGAGCGCGACCAACGATTCCGTCATTAACAACTCGTAAAGCTCCTCCTCTAACGCGGTTGGTTTCAACCCGTTGGAGGTTCCGATATGATGTAACTTCAACAGGGTCAGATTCTGTTCCAGTTACTTCTACAGGGATTAACTTTAGAGCCTTTCTTAACTCTGTATCTGGAATATGATATTGAAAACGTCCTACGGCGCGTTCATATAGTCTTAGTTCTTCTATAAATCGAGATATTTCTTCTTCTGTAGGTTTATATTTATCTAAATCAAGTGCACGACGCACGAAATCACCTACAACCAGAGTTAAAGCCTGATCAGTTCCTCCTGCAGACCGAATGGGTCCAGCAAAGTAAATTGCTAGATAGCGGGTTCTATCAGCGTTTGTTTTGATTTTAACTTCAGCTATGCCTTGAATAGGCGCCGCAGTTAAGCCTTCAGTAAAAATTGCAAGTGCTGTACGTATAGCCTGTTCAGCTGCCTTTTCAGGATCCATCTTTTGGATTTTTCCAAGCGCAATTTCTTCTGCTACCTTAAATGCGATTGCTTCACGTTGCATTTTAGTGCTTAATTCTCTAATACTAAGAGCTACACCTTTTGGACCTACTAGACCCTCAACTAAATCAGCAATATCCTGTGCTATTATACATTCAGTTTTCAGGGCAGGGTCTAAACCTTTAGATCTAGCTTCATCACTAACAGAATACAACCTTTTTAGTTCTTCTTCCAATGCTTGGAGATAACTTTGGTAACCCTTACTAATGTTCAAGGCTTAAATTCACAACGATAAATATAATGCGTTTTTGAATTTATATGATTTGAACGCACATAACTATACTTTATTGTCTTTAATCGAGGTAATTATCTGAGAAATCCTTTCACTAGCATCACTTGATTCTGTAAGATTTCCTGTTACTATTATGTCTGCACCAGCAGCAGATGCTATTTTTGCTTGCTCTTGATTTCTAATCCCTCCACCTACAATGAGGGGCACATCAATTAGAGTCTTTACAGCACGAATCATGTCAGGCGGTACAGGGTTAGTGGCACCTGAGCCACCTTCTAAATAGATAAAATGCATCCCGAGGTATTGACCTGCTAGTGCATGGGCTGCTGCAAGCTCCGGTTTGTTATAAGGAACAGACAAAGCTTTACCAACTACCCCAGCTGTTCCTCCTTCACCGACTATTATGTAACCCATAGAAAGGGGTTCAATTTTGTATTTCTTAACTAAAGGAGCTCCTAAAATTTGAGCACCTATGAGAAAATAGGGATCCACTGAATTCAGCAATGACATAAACCAAATGGCGTCTGCGTGACTGCTTATACCTGTTACATTATTAGGGAAAAGTATTGTTGGAATATTTACAACTGATTTTATGCTCTTAACTACTTCATCAAGGTGATTTTGTGAAATAAAAGTCGAGCCGCCAATCATAATTGCTGCTGTACCACTTTTTTTGGAACTCTCAGCAATATTACGTGCCCCCTCCACAGTCACCTTTTCCGGATCAATTAAAGTCATGTGGATTGAGCCATCAGCTTTTATTTTGTCCAGCAAGTACTGTTCAATAGACACTCGCATTTAGTAAGCCTTCAATCATTCTTTTTCTTCGTTATTGGGTGTTGATCTTTTTTGTGACCCATAAATCCTATCAGTTAACATGCAATAAACGTCAATTTCTCCCTGCGCTTGTCGAGCCTGAAAATCTTCTTTCAAGCCACAACTGCTACATTGTGCAACAGCTCGACCACCCTCATCTCGGAAAATCTCTACTTTTACTGTTTCTTTTCCGCATCTAGGGCAAGAGAAGAACTTTGGTAAACGCTTCTTTGGGATGTGAACAACTTTTTTCCTTCTTCGCCCCATATAATTACCTTCCAAAGGTTCCGTAGTGTTCGGTAATATTTATGCTTGTCCTTAAATACTTGCCTAATAACCATCAATATGAGGCTGCGTTAAAAATTGAAGCTAACGGCTGCTGCTTTGGACACTGATTTTTCTGAAATTCAAAATAGAATCTGCAATTTCATTAAGGATTATGTTAAGAATGCAAATGCAAAAGGGATAGTGTTAGGGCTAAGTGGGGGTATTGACAGCTCGACAACAGCTGTACTTTCAAGCCTTGCAATTGGAGGCGAAAAAGTTTTAGGCCTTATTATCCCTGAAAAAGAAACAGTCAGACAAAAAGACATAGATGATGCTAAAGCTATAGCTAAACAATTTAACATACAGACTCAAATTTGTGATATAACAGAGGCATTGAACAATTTATATAAGAGCATCCCAATCCTGGACCAAAAAGAGAAGCTTTGTAAAGGAAACATCAAAGCAAGGGCAAGGATGATTGTGCTATATTACTATGCAAACATACAGAACCGAATAGTATGTGGTAGCTCAGATAAATCAGAAACATTGATGGGTTACTTTACAAAATGGGGTGACGCAGCAGCAGACATTACACCTATAATTGATCTTTATAAAACCCAAGTACGTAAATTAGCATTACATATTGGGATACCAAGAGAACTTGCATTGAAGCCCTCTACTCCAGCACTCTGGCCTGATCAATTTGCAGAAGCAGAGTTAGGAATAAAATATGAAATTTTAGATCTCATTCTTTATGGTCTTGAAAGGTTCATGAAAGCAGAGGAAATAGAACAACAATTGAAAATAGATAAAACCGTAATTAATAGTATAAAAAACAGGCTAGTTGCTAATGAACATAAAAGACGCATGCCTATGGCGCCTAAGCTTGCATTTAGGACACCTGGAAATGATTTTAGAATTCCAAGAAACATAATTAAAGGAGCCATCTAATGAAGAATAAAATCAAAATAGCTCTTTGCCAAATAAGCTGTAAAAGAGAAGATAAAAAAGCCAATCTTGAAAAAATCGAAGAGTTAACAGTTAAAGCTCAGCAAGAGGGTGCAGATTTGGCAATTTTTCCAGAATTATCTTTAACAGGATATGTACTTAAAGATCAACTCTATGAAGAAGCAGAAATAATAACAGGACAATCTGTAAAAAAAATCGAGGCGATTGCTAAAAAAGCAGGTATTTACATCATTTTTGGTATGCCTGAGTTAAGTGAAAAAACTCATGCGACAATTTATAACACAGCGGTATTAGTCGGCCCTAAAGGGTTAATTGGAAAATACAGAAAAATGTATTTACCAACTCACAGTGTATTTGAAGAAAAGAGATATTTCCGCCCAGGTTATGAATCTGCTGTTTTTAATACGGATATTGGTAATATTGGATTAACAATCTGCTATGATATTTTCTTTCCTGAAGTCTTCAGATTGTGCCGTTTGAAAGGTGCCCAGTTAATAGTATGCATTTCTGCATCACCTGCTATACGTAGAGGATACTTTGAGACATTAACAGCAGCAAGAGCTCTTGAAAATACGGCCTATCTTGCTTACGTTAATCTTGTTGGTATAGAGGAAGGACTACAATTTTGGGGTGGAAGCAGATTAATTAGTCCAACTGGAGACGTATTAACTAAAGCTATCTTAAATGAAGATGATTTTGTTATTTGTGAAGTAGATTATTCTGATTTAAGAACCGCAGAAACATTTATTCCAGTTTTAAGGGACCTCAGACCTGAACTTTTTAGTAAATTGAAGGAATATTCTGAGCAAATTTAACTGATCACAGTTAATCACATATATAATGATTTATTCATTTTTAAAATCACAAGGGCATCACATACGTGTGATATCAAGTGATTTAGAGGAAAATAAGCGTGATTTAGCCGTGATTGGTGATGTCACGGAGGGGGTTTAGAAAAATCTTATGCTTTTTATATATTAATGTGCTTTGTTTTATGTTAGAAGTATAATTGAATACCTAATGTTTTTGAATAGTTAATGTAAAAAGTAACTAAAATGGTGAAAGAGGCAATTCCAAAAAGACATTATTATGTCAATTTAATAAGTGAAAAGATTTATCACGTTTATTTAATATAAACAAATATGTTAATTTGATTAATTAAAGCTTTTTAACCTAAATAGACGTATTCTAAAGGCTTATTTTATTTTTATCCTTTTTTTAGAGAGAATTCTTCATTAATTTGGAATGTTTTTTGTTGTTTAAAGGTTAAAAATACCTAGCGAGTATACAAAACTGTATTCATTTAGAGGATGGAGAAAACACACAGAATGAAGTTAAAAAACAGTGTTCAAGCATGGTTAAATGGCGCCTTAAATGACCCCATAGTCAAAATACTAACTAAAAACAGCCAATTAACGAAAACACAGCTCGAAACACTCCTTATAGATGTTTTAGCTGAAAATTTAAGCGGTAAACAGCTCAAATACGACGATAAAGCCGTATTAAGACTAACAAAGGCCAAAATAAGCCGGGGTTCATTTAATAGGACTTTAAAACAGTCCCGTGAAAATGTTATAAAATCAATATATACTGTACTACTTTTAGGATATCTAGGTGTTTTTGATAGTACAACTCTTGATCCGTATCTTGAGATAGCAAATAAATTGCATGAATATGTCGAAGCACACAAAGAAATACCTAACGAAGAAAGTGAGTTAAAAAACCATCTAAATGTGATAGAAATCATCAGAGAAGAGCTCGAAATAAGCCTAAAACGGCTTTCTAACCCATCTGAAGCGACTTTGTGACGTCACAAATCACACTTTTATCATTATTTTTTTATGATTATCTATAAATAATTAAGTAAGTTAATAAAGCTGAAAAAAGCTTTATTTAACTAAATAAACCTCAATATTACCTTAAATTTTACCTGTAAAAAACATCAGGTACATAATGGCCATAATTGTGATGTGTGATATCATATAATTTGTGATTTTAAATTACCATAATACTTAAAAACCCATGGGAAATAATGTGATCTGTGATATAACAGAATAAATCACGGATAGGTCACGGTTAAATCACAGGTGATAAATCACGGTAGAAATCACAACAGTAATCTTAGGAGCCCTATTATTTGCAACCATAATAGTGGCATTTGAGTACTACAAACAAATACGTAGGGCTCAAAAAGAATATGAAAAAGCACGAGATTTTATAGAAGATATTGTGCTAAGTTTCAATCGTGATCTAAAGCGTGAAACTAAAAGATTTGAGTCCATGTCTTCTAAAGTTGAAGAAAGTTATGTTAAATCAAATGCAATCTCCAACAAAACTGAAAACTTTGAAAAAAGAATCAATCCAATTGAAGAACAAATAAGTAACCTCAGCAGGTTATATGAAACTATATCACAAAAAATTTCTGAAGACATCACAGAGAATAGTCAAGATAAAATAAAAATTCTATCCAACCTTACTGGTTTAGAAACAAAGCTAAAAGACATAGAGGCAACACAAGAAACCTTAATAAATAAAATAACAGGGTTTGAAGAGCAAATTCAAAAAATTTTAGTTTCACCTCAAACGCAAGAAATTAGAGGTGAAATTTCAGTTCCACCTATAATAATAAAGAAGGATAAAGCATTGGCAGCTCTAACCGATACTGAAATAGCTGTGTTAGAAATGCTAATAAAAGATGGCCCAAAAACAGCGCCTGAAATTAAAGAGAAAATTAATCTAAGTAGAGAGCATACTGCCAGATTGATGAAAAAATTGTATGAAGAAGGATATTTAGAAAGAGGGTCAGGAAAAATTCCTTTCAGATACAGTATTAAGAAAGAAATGGAAACTTTACTTCAAAAATCTGAAAGCCCGACTATGTAAGATACTTGTTTATGATAAACCTTAATGTTCACAAAAAAATTTAGGCCAAATATTGGTTTTATTTATTTTATACGTTGTTTTATTGTAGCTTGAGATATGTTTGATATAGTTTTATATTTCAAGTTGTTTGCTCCTCCAGTTCTCATTAGCAGACCTTTAGTTGCCATTCTTGACAAGTAAGTTGATATGGTACTAAGGTTAACAGGTTCTTTGAATTCTTGTTCGTATACCTTTTGGATATCTTTTGAAGAGAACCATATTAAAGGAAAATTCTTTTGAATAACAAGTTGAACCTTTTCAAAACGAGATATAGCTTGTTTTGGTGCTATTGTGTTTGTACTTATTCCTGAACCTTCATCAGGTACACCGCCTAGTAACTCGACGAGATCCAATAATCGTAGAGCTTTATCTCTTGTCACTTGACCCTCGAAAGCTATGGTATATCGATTACCATCACTATCGAATAGCTCTACTCGTATTTTGCGAGCTGGCACTTGTATACACCTTAAGGTTGTTCACAACTTTATGCTTCACACTTTATAGCTGTTATGGTGAAAACATACAGAAAAAAAAACTTAATTAGAGCTTATTATGACTAATTAAAGATAAATAGAGCCTTTTTTAGTTTAACAGGTTTCACAGTAAAAGCAAACAGCTAAATATTTATAATTTAAGCCTGGTTCTTATTTTCCAGTAGAAGCGTAGGGGTGTCTTATTCACTGTAAAAAGACATAATAAAGGTAAATTATCTAAAAATAAGGTCAATAATACTACAGATTTAATGTCATTTAACATGTGTTCACAATTTTGTGAATGTGAAATTCTATAAATAGTGAATAGGAGAAAAATATCGTTGATCCTTTATTGTATTGTGAAGTATTGTTACTAACTCAAGGAAGATTAAGGTGTATTATCATTTTTTCCCATGAGTTTTTATTAACACAGGCACCCCTATGTTTCCTCTCGAGGTTTTTCAGCATAAAATTAGTTCAGGTCAGGTAAAATTATTTTTATAATTTTTTAGTTTATTTTCTTTGATGAGTACATTTAATATATAAGTTGTTGATTAGCTACTTAGAGTATATTATTATCATTATATATTTATCAAAATTTTAATACGCTAAGTTTTTTTCCAACAGAAACAGTGGGGTGTGTGATAGTAAGTTAATAATCTTTCTTTATTTGATAGACAACGGTTGTAGCTTATCTTTTTAAGATAATTGTGCTATAAAACCAGAATTTTGTACTGTATCCTTTATCTGTTCCACACGAAATAACGGTTGTACCTCTGTAAGTTGAGCGGTTAGAAAAATGGTTAACTCAAGCATATTAGATGATGTATTCGACAGTTTTGTTAATGGAGTTAAGCTCTTTAAGGACAGAGAAGTACTTCGACATGATTATCTACCTGAAAAATTACCACACCGTGAAGATCAAATACGACTATTAGGTTCTACTGTTGCTCCAGTTCTAAAGGATGCTAGATGCTCAAATATTTTTATTTATGGAAAAACTGGTACTGGAAAAACAGCTGTTACTAAGTATGTTTTAAGTCATTTAGAGTCAAAAGCAAAAGAATATGGGGCAAAGGTAAAGTTCTGCTATATCAATTGTCGTATGACAGGTTCAGAATACCGTGTTTTTGCTAGTCTAAGTCAAAGTATTGGTTTAGCCATACCTTTTACTGGTTTATCTGTAGGTGAAGTTTTTGATCGGTTTAGATTAGGTTTAGATCAATCTCATATAATTTTTATTATAATTTTAGATGAAGTTGATGCTTTGATTAAAGACCGCGGAGACTCTTTCATGTATGAACTTACTAGAATAAATGAGACACTTACCAAAAGTAAAGTATCAATAATAGGTATATCTAATGATTTACGTTTAAAAGAATTTCTTGACCCAAGAGTTTTTAGTTCCCTTAGTGAAGAAGAGTTGGTGTTTAGGCCTTATGACGCAGCAGAATTACGTAATATACTTTTTGAACGTTCAAAATTAGCTTTTCAAAACGGCGTCCTATCAGAGTCAGCGTTAAGCATTTCTTCTGCATTAGCAGCTGCAGAGCATGGTGATGCTAGACGTGCACTTGATTTATTACGTGTCGCAGGTGAAGTAGCTGAACGACAAAACGCACAAACAGTTACTGAAGAACACGTTCGGCAAGCTGAAAAACACATCGAACACAACCGTGTTATTGAAACATTAAAGAATTTAACTCTCCATTCAAAATTAGTTCTATTAAGTGTTTACCATTTAAACAAATCTAGTGCTACTACTGGCGAAATTTATGATATTTATAATGAATTATGCGGCGAAATGGGGTTGGGCCTATTAACTCAGAGGAGATTAGGCACATTGATTAATGAACTTGATTCTATGGGTTTAGTCAATGCCAAAGTAGTTAGTATGGGTCGTTATGGTCGGACAAAAAAGATTCGACTTGAAATATCTCGTAGTATCATAAAAGACATATTCAGTGGTGACAATCGTTTTAATCAGTTACTTAACTACACACTTAGGACTAGCCATAAAAAATAACTCACTATATTATAGAAATGAAATAACTGATGTTTCAAAGGTTTGGAGATTTATAACAGGCACCAAACCTGGGGTGGGAACTAACCCTAATTTTTCCATGTAATCAGTTTGTTCTTGCCAACCTCCTGAATTAACTACTAGAACTCCGCGATAGTTGCAGTATCCTAAGACATGTATGTGCCCCGCATGGAAAATATCAGGAACCCTGTCAATAACTAAGTAATCTCGGCTTTCTGGTGATAACATTGTTTTACCACCATAAACCGGAGCTAAATGCCGACTTTGAATCAGTAACCGCATAGCCTTCTCAGGATGTTCATGATCCATTCCTGGGATAACTGATATTATATCATCTAAACTACGTCCATGATACATTAATACTTCCACACCATGAACGCTAAGTAAACACGGGCTGCCGACTGAATGAATATTTTTTTTCCCTTGAATAGCTTCAAGATATGTTTCTGGAATAGCCGGTTGTGGAAGCGACTTCCGGGCTGCATCATGATTTCCAGGTGAAAGCACAATCTCTATGTAATCTGGTATCTTTTCCAAATATTTAATCGCAAAATCATATTGTTTATGAACATCTTTTATTGTAAGTTCATTTTGTTGCCCTGGATAAATTCCTACACCATCAACAATGTCCCCTGCGACAAGAAGATATTTCACTCGACCTGCAATTTCTAACATTTCAGGTGTTCCATATTTTCCTTTCAACCAAAGAATAAAATTTTTGAATGCTTCCTTGTTAAATTTGGTACTACCAACATGAATATCTGACGTAAGAACCGCATAAACTGGTTCTTGTGCTCTTTGCTGACCTTTTCTGCCTATTTCTGGAAAAATTATATCTTCTGCCATTAACAAGTTAGTTCTAGTTTTAATTACAGCTAAACAGATTACTGTGTCAGGTAAAAGCATGAGTGCCTTCTTTTTCACAGCGTCAGATGCCTTCTGCGGAATTAACACCGTTGCACTTGCCTCTAAATCCTCAACTGATAGTATCATATTGTTTTTTGAATCTCGTTTTTCAGTTACCATACCGATTATTTTTAGTTTTGTTTTAGGTGGAGATTTGAGTGCTTCAGTAATTGATGTAGCTGATTTAACATCCATTCTCACTCTTAGCAGTCGCTCAATACGTTTATAGCGGTCTTGAAAATAGCGTACATATTCATCTAATGTGCCGTTACAAGTAAGTTTGGTTGTGGCGTCTTCCAAGATTTTTAGATCTGAAGGAATGTCTTTAGCGTAAGGTTGGAAATTGTTTTCACATGAAGCATTAGATTGCTTTATCAAAGTTGCTTCTGAGCTAACAAATTGATTGCTATGAGGAGTCTGTTCTGGTACAACCACTCTTTCAATTATCTCGCTTACAGCGGTTTGCTGTAGCACTTTTTCTAAGAATTGCCTCTCGATAAACATGGGTTTATCATGCATGTTTTCCATTCTTTCTAAAGCTAGATTCATTATTGAAATAGGGTCGTTAGATTCTGCATTTTGCATTAGAAACTCAAAGGCTTCGCTATTAAGTTGATATCCTGCGGCAATAGTTGTTTCAATTGCCTTTTGAAGTTTTTCTTTTGTTAGCATGTACGCCTGCCCATATTTACTTTGTATTTGTTTAGGGTCTATTGATTTTTAAGTTATTTACTTCTTATTGTTCAGAGTCTAAGCTTTAAAATACCTTTTTTGTTTTTAAAACTTGTTTTTCTATTGATATAAACAATTTAGTTTAAATAAGCAGTCTATAGTTTAAATTTGTTATAACTTGGTGTCTCGCAAAATGGGTGAATTGCGTAAAATTCAGCAAACTCCAACTGGCACCTTCTTTGTTTGTTTGCCTCGTGATTGGGCAAAATTGCATAAATTACAAAAAGGTACCCAAATCAACATAGAAGTAACAAGTGGAGGTAAACTTCTTGTTGACCCAGCTTATGATGTTGAGCAACAGCCAAAAATAGTAACTCTTACCATAAGCCCTTATCTCAGCCGAGAAATTGTCGGTCGTTACTTACTTGGTTATGACATGATACGTATAGAAGCAAAAGATAGAATTGACTCGAATGTTAGAAACTTGATAAAATCTACCGCTAACTCTCTGGCAGGATTAATGATTGTTGAAGAAACTACTTCCATGATGATGCTGCAGTGTTTAATGCAGCAACCTTTTACTTCTCCAGAAAAAATTCTTCAACGAAATCATGCTAGTGCCGCTAGAATGATACGGGATGCATCTAGTTCTTTTATTACTTTAGATACTGATTTAGCTAAAAATGTAATCGAACGTGATGTTGAGAATAACAAATTCTATTTTCTGCTTGTTAGAATCCTCCGTACAATAATTCAGAATCCCCGTTTAAGCGAAAAATTCGGGATAACACCAATTGAATGTTTAGACTATCGATTAGCTGCAAGTATAATCGAAGCTATCGGCGATGTATGTGTTCAAATGGCGTCAACTACTTTGGTGCTTAGTGGAACATTTTCTGGGTGTGTCCGCAAATTGTTGATTGAATTACAGTCTTTATGTTTTGAAGCTAATGAACAGGCCTTTAAATCATTTCTTAATCGAGATATTTCACTTGCTGAAAATGTACGTAACTTAAGAGTACGTGTTGGAGAAAACTGTTCAAAAATCGAGTGTGCTGCTAAAGAATCTGCCATAGATTTAATGCCCCAAATTTTGGCTATAGTTTCTTTTCTTAGGCAGATTTATGAAGCTAGTGTGGATATTGCTGATTTAGTTGTATAATTTGGCTTTGTTTAGTATTTTTAATTATAGTCTTCAGAACCTCGCCTTTTCATTACTTCTTTTTTACTCTCAGAAGAATAATGTTTCTGACATTTTTTATGCTACTTTTTAGGTTTTCTTTTATAATTGGTAAAGGGTTAAATTTGCTGTCTTATATTCAAATTGGGAGATACTTCGTATGTGTAACCAAGTTATTCATCAAGTTGCTTCAGCTCTTTATCTTTCAGGCTGTCTTAGGTTTGGGAGTTTCAAAATAAAATCAGGGGCAACAAGTCCCTATTATATTGATCTTTCTAGGGTTCTTTCTGCTCCACAGCAAATGTGTAACTTAGTTGATGTTGCTGTAGCGCGAATTAAACAAATAGACTCTTTGGAGAAAATAGATAAAGTTGCTTCAATCGAGTTAAAAGGGGCATTAATTGTGCCAAGCATAGCTTGCGAACTAAATATGCCCTGTGTAATTGTGCGTAAAGAAGAAAAGGCATACGGAGTTACAGGCAGAATAGCAGGTGCAGAAGTAGTTAAAGGTGATAATGTATTGTTTTTTGATGATGTTATCAGTGAAGGCTTATCCAAAGTTGAAGGTATAAAGCCTCTTCAAAATCAGGGCGCTACTGTCACCCATATATTAGTTGTAGTGAACCGAGAGCAAGGTGGCAAAGAAAAACTAGAAAAACTGGGTTATACTGTTCATTATCTGGCTAAAATTTCTGATATAGTCTCTTCTCTTTATGAAAATAATTATGTTTCAAAGGACCAGGCGGATGCAGTATTAGAGTACATAAAACAATTTAATACTGAATAAAATATCTCTTTTAAATTCGCTATTATTTTTAATCTGAAAAATAAATTTAATTTACCCTTAATTTTATTTGTTTTAACTTCGTATGTCTTTTCTTTTACCCTTTGTGGCTAATTGTTAAGGTTCCTCTTTGATTAAACACTAAATATTTCAATACTGGAGTTATTTGTATACATGTACATAATTGAAGGCTTTGCAGATGAACTTACAAACTGAGCTTGTTGAAGCAATGCTAAATCCAATAACTTATCCTGAAGAAACAGGAACTATCAATCTAATTCAAACTCACATTTCCTTTGTGTTTCTAACTAAAGAATACGCATACAAAGTCAAAAAAGCAGTTAATTTTGGTTTTTTAGATTTTTCTACTTTAGAGAAACGGTGTTTCTATTGTGAAAAAGAGTTGAAACTTAATCAGCGTCTTTGCCCAGAACTTTACCTTGAAGTGGTTCCAATCAACAAATCTAATCGTATAATGATTAATGGTGCTGGTGAGACTATTGATTACGCTTTAAAAATGAAGCGTTTACCCCAAGAGAGGATTATGACTTTTCTTTTAGGGGAAAATAAAATCGATAAAAAAGTCATTGATGAAGTTGCTGCGATAGTTGCAGAATTCCATTCTAAAACACAAGTTAACTCTGAAATTAACACCTATGGTTCTTTGAAGATTATTAAAATGAACTGGGACGAAAACTTTGCGCAAACCACAAAATATATCCAGCAAACAATCTCCCAAAACGACTTTGACTATATTCAAGACAAAATCAGCCGATTTATTGACGTTAACAAAACCCTTTTTGAGCAAAGAATAACTGATAATCGCATCCGTGACTGCCATGGAGATTTACATTCAGGCAATATCTTTGTAACTGATAAAATCTGCGTTTTTGACGCAATTGAATTTAATGACCGCTTCAGATATTCAGATGTTGCTTCAGATGTTGCTTTTTTAGCAATGGACCTTGATTATCGTAAAAGAACTGATCTCTCAGAGTATTTTATTTCTCGTTATCTTATCTATTCCGGAGATCAGCAGTTAAAGCAGCTGTTATCATTTTACAAATGTTACCGTGCTTATGTACGCGGTAAAGTGGTTAGTTTTAGGCTTGACGACCCAAACATACACTTGAAAGAAAAAGAATCTGCAATACAAGAAGCCCAAGCATATTTCATGTTAGCAACTGAATATGCAAAAAAACTGTAATTTCCTGTCTTTACTATCAGAACTGGTCCATTACCCATTCAGGAATTTTCACTGTACCCATAATGATTGGTTTTTGGTGGCAGTCGCTACCTCCTGTCATTATTAATCCATTATTTTTAGCGAATTCTATGTAGTGACTTGTTGTTTTGCTTGTGTTTCTGCTGTGCCAGCATTCAACTCCGTCTATGTATGGTAACATTTCTTCTTTGATTATGTCTGTTTGTTCCTGTAGATTTCTAGTTAAAGTTGACAGTGATGTTCCTTGCGGATCGTTGGGGTGAGCAAGTATTAATTTACCGCCTGCATCTCTTATCAGTTTAGATGCCTCTTCTATAAAGAGGGGATATTTAGGTGAATTACCTTCTACAAGATATTTTTCGAATGCTTCTTGACGATTATTGACAATACCCCTCTTAACTAAATAGTCGGCAATGTGGGGTCTACCGATTGTACCCTCTGCTGATAATTGGATCTTATGTAATTCTTCATCAGATAAAATATGCCCTTTTTCTTTCAAAAGCACTCTTAGGTTGTTAAAGATTTTGACAACTCTGTCTTTTCTGTATTTTGCTAATGACTCTAATCTATTTTTTAATGTTATATTTCTAAGGTCAAATTGGTAACCTAAAAAATCAAGATTGAACTTTTTCCCCTTTTGAAGATTGGACTGCGAAAAAGTTACATTCAACTCGACTCCTGTAATGTATCTTATTTCTGCCTCTTTAGCTGCTTTGACTGCAATATTCTGATCCTTTATGGAATCATGATTAGTAATTGACATAAACCCGATGTTTCGAGTTTTTGCTTCCTTAATAATCTCTTGTATAGTCAATATCCCATCTGAGGCATTTGAGTGAATGTGTAAGTCGATTTGCATCATGTTGGCTCTCTATCTTTTATCTACAAATGTTACAAACCATTCTTCTTTATCATCATGCCACGGTTCAACAACTGCATATAAAATTTCCATTTCTGAGTTCAATTTTTTTAATTCATCAATGTCAATAGCCTCAAAATTTTTCTTATTAACATAGTAAGCATCAACTGTCAAAGCATTGGACTCGTACTTTTCTTTGGTGCGTCTGTTAATCAATGCAATGGAGACTTCTTCTGGGCATTTAGTCTGAATAATTACGAAACTCATGTTATTTCTTGCAGCAATCTCTGCAGCTTGCCTTCTAAGGTCCTGCGTTACAAATGTGGCATCCAATATTATACCATTTTCTTTTTTAGCGAGTTCATCTGCACGACGGAAAACTTCTTTGTACACTGCTAACCGTTTATCCATGTTACCTGCTATTTTAGAATCAAATATGTCTTCTTTATTCAGTACTTCTAAACGTATCATATCACTTTTTAGAATTGGGTAGCTTTTGATTGTTGAAATTTTCCATGCTATTTTTGATTTCCAGCTTCCTGGTAGTCCACAGGTGATTATCAGTGATCTGTTTTTTATGTTGTTTTTGATAAATTTGCCAAATGGTTCTTTCACTGATGTGCCACTCATAAGTTTAGCTTGCTGAGGGTTTGAATTAAAGTTTTCCCGAGTGGTTTTTTCCTGTTCCTCTTTTTTAAAGCAAATTCTAAATAGGAAGAATATACACATTCCTCAAAAGAAGTGTTAACCTATGGAAGACTTTCAAGTTAAAGATAAAAGTCTAGCAAATCAAGGTCATTTACAGATTGAATGGGCTTCAAAACATATGCCTGTTCTAAACTTAATCAATAATCGTTTCAAAAAAGAAAAACCACTACAAGGCTTCACTTTAGCTGCATGTTTACATGTCACTAAAGAAACAGCTGTTCTTGTTAAAACTTTAATTGCGGGCGGTGCTGAAGTTGCCTTATGCGGCTCTAATCCCCTTTCAACCCAAGATGATGTAGCTGCTGCTTTGGCTGATAGTGGTGTACATGTTTTTGCTTGGAGAGGACAAAGTACTGACGACTACTATAAATGTATAGAAAAAGTTCTAGATTACAAACCAAATTTGACTATGGATGATGGCGCTGACGTTGTTGGTATGCTGCATGGTAAACGTAAAAGCGACCTAGAAAATGTTAAAGGTGGCACAGAAGAAACTACTACCGGTGTTATTAGACTTAGAGCTATGGAGCAAGATGGTAGTCTCAAATACCCTATTGTGGCTGTAAACGATGCCTACACAAAATATCTGTTTGATAACCGATATGGAACTGGACAAAGCACCATTGACGGCATCCTGAGAGCTACTAACACACTTTTATCCGGTAAAGTTTTCGTTGTTGGTGGATACGGTTGGTGTTCAAGAGGAATTGCTATGCGCGCGCAAGGCTTAGGTGCTAACGTAATCGTTACTGAAGTTCAGCCTATACGTGCTTTGGAGGCAGTAATGAATGGTTTACGCGTTATGCCCATGTCTGAGGCGGCTCCTATAGGTGATATCTTTGTAACTGCGACAGGCGACATCAACGTAATTCGCAAAGAACATATGGAAAAAATGAAGAACGGAGCCATCATGGCAAACAGTGGCCACTTTAACGTTGAAATAGACATTAAAGGGCTTGAGTCACTATCAACCTCTCAAAGGACTATGCGGCCTAATTTAGTTGAATACAGTTTAGCTGATGGTAGAAAACTTTTCTTGCTTGCTGAAGGACGCCTGGTTAACTTGTCAGCTGCAGAAGGTCATCCATCCGAAGTTATGGACATGTCATTTGCTAATCAAGCGTTGTGTTCAGAGTATATAGCTAAGTCAGAGAATCTGCAGGTGAAAGTGTATTCGGTACCAAAAGATATAGATGAACAAGTGGCTGAACTGAAATTGAATAGTATGGGCGTTAAAATTGACCAATTAACTGAAGAACAAAAGAAGTATCTTTCAACGTGGGAAATGGGGACAACATAGTCAAAGGTTATATTTGAAATCATGACAAACTTTAAATTCATTAACCGAATACATGGCTACTAAAGTGGTGAATCACTAAATGGTTAGCAAAGATCAAGCAATTGGTGGAGCAATACTCGTAGTCTGTACGGTAGTCGCTGTAGTATATTTGATTGCGCTCTTCGCTTATCAGTGGATAATTGGTCTCTTACCTTGGTTAAATATTGGTCCAGCAGCAGAAGTTAGGTTCTGGCTTATTGCCATACCTGTACTGGTTGCCTTCGTGGCCATATTGTTCATAGGCGCTTGGATTGGTTGGACAATGGCAACAACTCCTCCTCCTAAGCCTATTGAAGAGATCACAACTGAACTCGAAGAGACAAAAGAGGAGCCTGCAGCAGAACCAGCAGCAACTGAAGAAGCAGCCACCGAAGAAAAACCTGCGGCCAAGAAAAAGAAATAAACCTTTTTCATTTTTCCTATTTTCTTCTTTTCGTTTTTATAATTTTTAATTTTAACTTTTAAAAAATGAAAAAAACAATATGTTACCTTTAACGTCGATTTTATCTGAGTTTAAACCGGGCAATTTTGCTGTTTAGTGCTGCTTTTTTAGTCTGTTTTTGCTATTCAGTGTTATTGCGTCATTTTTTGTTCTAATTTACCATTCTTCATCTTCACATTCTTGGTTTGGTGACGCAAGCTTTTCTAGGGCATCTGCTCCATCAGCGTAACCACTAGCTACAAGTACGTCTCCCACTGAAATTATGTAGTCGCCTCGTGGCCTTAGACATTTTTCTCCTCTTTTTATTACTAAAACTACCATTCCGGTTTCTTGATTTATTTGTGCTTCCTTCAAAGTTTTGCCAACTAATTGGGAGTCAGCTGTTACGCAAGCTTGCACTACAGTTTCCTCTGCTTCTTCGATTGCTAGCTTCAGAATTGGGTGAGGTTCAACACCGCGTAAAACTACTTCTGCCATATCTGCTGCTGCATCAGCAATTTTTTCAGTTGCTATCCCTAATCGTATTAATCCTAAGAATCCTGATGCCTCTTCTTTCTTAAAATCGCTTGTTAAAGCTAATAATTCAAATTCTGTGTGTAACTGATCCATTTTTTCTTCTAGCCGCTCAACTTCCTCTGCGAGATCTTTACTGTTTAACATTAATGAAGAGTAAGCTAAGTCCATCATTAATTCAGAAGTGTTCTTTAATTCAACGAATTTTGAAACAATTTTTTCAAATTTTTCGCGTTCTGCGGTGTTTATTGCTTTAATTTTGCCTTCTGCTAAATTTTTGATTTCCTCTATGCCTGAAGGTGCACCTCTTGTTATTAGTGTATCACCTTCAAGAACTCTTTCTTCCTCTTTTGGGTCTAGTATCCAGTCTTTATTTCGGCGAATTGCAATTATGTCAACACCCATTGTTACAGCCAAGTCTAAGTCATCAATTTGTTTATTGATTAATTTGGAATTAGGTTTAACTGTAACTTTCATTAACCGCTCTTCTACTTTCTCAAAAATGACGCCGACAATAGGGTGAATTCCTATGTTGCGTGTTACTATAGCTGCTATGTCTGCAGCGGCATCTGAAATTTTGTCTGTTGAAGCTGCGACTGTTGAGACTCCTATCAACTGTTCAGCGTCTTTTGGGTCCCTTGCGGCAATCATAATTTCTAGTTCTAGCAAGTATGCTAAGTTGTCTACTCTGGCTTCCAATGCTAGGACATCTTCTGCCAAATCTTTATCGTTATATAAAGCGGCTGAGTATGCAAGGTCAATCATTAATTCAGAGAGGTTCTTCATTTCAAGAAGTAATTCTCTTACAGGTATTGGTTTGTAAGCTATTTTTTCAAACTGGTGCAATTTTGAAATAGCACTCCATTTAAGATACTGTTCTTTCTAGGTTATTTTTATTGTGTTTTAATTAAATTATAAATAACATCGTGATAAATATGGCTAGAGTTGTAAGGGCGTCAGCTATCGAATTTCCAATTGGTATTACAAAATTGTCTGGGTCTAATCCTCTTTTAAAAGATAAAATTGAGATTCCGTAAGAAATTATTACGTTAGCTGCAAATGCTATGATATTAGCTATGACCAGAAGTGTTAGTAGATTCATAATACTGTCAAATGCGAAAATTGAATTTATCATCAGAGAAAGAACTCCTAATACAACAAAAAAGATAAGTGAAGATGTCCAAGCGCTGAAAATGTTTTTGGCGTGGTGTTTTATTGATGAAAACGTCGGTGAAAGTATTCCTAGTGTAAGTTTCATGGTTGCTGCTGAACTAACAACTAAGCCTGCGTCGCCAATTACGTCAATTATTGCTGGGTATAGCGTGTAAATTTCTCTTCGGTCACCTGCAATATTACTTATGCCTTTAAGTAGGGTTCCTGTAACATTCACTATAAACGCTATTAGAATCATAGTTGGTAAGGCTTCTTTTATTATGCTGCGGAATTCTGTTTCTTTAATGTTCTTTGGCAGGACTAAAGCGACTAAAAAGACGTTTATTAGTCCAAAAATGATTATTGCCCATTGGCCTGTTGGTCCTGAAAAGTATAGGTTAAGGACAGCTATGTAAAGTAATGTTATTATGATGTTTGTTGCAGTGGCTGTTGCTGGGTATACTATTATGTCTGGGTCTAAGCTTTTTTTGAATGAAATAAATGTTCCTTTTATAGTTATTAATGCAATTAACAGGCTGACAGATAATGTTGCCACCATAACTGTTAGTATGGCTGGTAACTCGGTTAGTGTTACTCCCCAAAAAAGTGTTCCGAAAAGAATTGAGACAAGACTAATTGTTACGCTGGTGGCAAGAGTTAACACTATTGTTGCTGATATCAATCTGTAGAAGCTTTTTGTGTTACCTAAAAATTTTGGGTAGATTGTTCCCAAGTGTAAGGCGGTGCTTAGGCGACCGGTTAGTACTCCTGTTATTACTCCTTTGATGCTAATTACTGCTGGGTAAAGTGCTATAGCCCAAGGTGAAAGATGGAAAATGTCAAGTTGGAGGGCAATCATAAAGCCTCCAATTAGGCTTCCTATATCAAAGAGGCAGGCTAGTGATGTCTCTTTAAACATTCTAGAAAAATTTTGAGATATAGCTGCATGTGTTATACCGGCTGCCTCCTAACACATGCTTTTTGGTGTTTGAAAAAGTTTGTACTTTAATCTTTGGCTGCATGTGCCTCTGATTAATTCTAACGCTGAATGGTTTGCTGTTTTTTTGGTGGTGTGGACTTCATGCATATTCAAACCTTCTTTTTTGGCGGTCCACAGTCACTATTACAATGTGTTTGCGGGCTGCCAAAGACTCATTAACTGCCCTTTAAACTTCCTCAGAGTTTGCCTTCGCTTAAATAGTTTTTTGGTTGATAAACACACCATGGGTCTTCAGTTAAGTAGTCGCTTGTTTGTTCGCCTGGTTTATTTAGGTCTCCGCAGTAGTCGATGAAGTCGCTTGAAAGTCCATAGGCTCTGGCTCTGCAGCCGCCGCAAACTATTTTGTATTCGCATGCGCCGCATTTGCCCTTTAGCGTTTCTAGGTTTCTTAGATTCTTAAATACTGGTGAATTAAACCATATTTCTTTGAAGGGTTGTTCCCTGATATTGCCTAGTTTGATGGGTAAGTATGGGCATGGAGTTACGTCTCCGTTTGGGTATATTCGGCAGTAATGTAGGCCTGCAATACAGCCTCGAATCCATTGTTTCATGTCTAAACCTATGTTTTTTGCTATTCGCATAAATTGAGGTGCGCATGAAGGTCGCACATTAAGTCTATGTTTATGTACTTTTGAGAAGGTGTTGGTGATCATGTCTTCATACATTTGAGGTGTAATGTCTGCTATTTTTTTGCCTCGACCGGTAGGGACAAGGAAGAATAGGTGAAAGTTTTCTACTCCAATTGACTCTACCAGAGACATTATGTCGTCTATTTGGTCATAGTTTTGCTGGGTTACTGTAGTGTTCACTTGGACCAATACATTGTTTTTTCTTAGTGCTTTGCAGGCTTTGATTGCTTTTTCCCATGACCCAGTAACGCCTCTAAATTCATCATGTTGTGTTGGAATGTGTGAATCTATACTGATGGATACTGTTGCTATTCCAGAATCTTTTAGTTTTTTTGCGACATTATCATCAATTAGGGTTCCGTTGCTTCCTAAACCCATTTTTAATCCTTTACTTGAGCCATATTCAATCAGTTCAAAAATGTCTGGGCGTAAAAGTGGTTCTCCGCCGCTGAGAATTAGTAGTGGCTTACTTACTTGGCAGATTTGGTCAATTAGGTCTTTGGCTTCTTTTGTGTTTAATTCATTTTCCAGTTTCTTTTCTGTTGCGTTAATGTAGCAGTGGTCGCATTTCATGTTGCATTCGCGGGTTACATTCCAAGATAAGACTAAGGGGACAAACCTTTCTTTTGATGTGGCTTCAGCTGAATATGCAAGTTTAAGGTAATATTCGCAGACTCCGTCTTGAGCTAAATATTTAGGTTGCCATAATGTAAAGGGGAAGGGTAAAACTGTTTCAAGCATAGCTTTTGCATGTGCAAAACAAAAATGCTTGCAGAAAAGTGCTGAATTTTTCTCGTCAATGCCGTGTTTTTCTTGCATGTACTTGTGGCTTCCATAAATTGGGCAATTGAGGAACTCCATTTTTCCGTCAAGGTTCTTTGTATCCATGTTCATTTTGATGAAGTGGTCGCTTAGCATTACTGACTGCAGATTCTCTCGTCTCATACCGACTTTGAGTGTAACATCAAGTGCAATGTTTACGGTTTCTTGACCGAACTTTTCTTTGACACGTTCCATTGCGGAATTTACTGTTTCAAAACCTAATTTCTCCACAAGATGCGTTAATACAAGTAACCCTTTGATTGTCTCATATTCTTGAGTGAGACGCATTAGAGTAACTTGTTGTGCCCATTGATTAAATAATTCTTTTATTGCTTCTTTTGATTGGGCGCTTTTAGCGTTTAATAATGCTTCACCTTTTTTGTTTTCCTGTTTTAATTCTGTAACTAACGTGATTTTTTCTTCTGAATTTAACCTTTTATTTTCAGCCATTTTCTTAGCGTCATAGTCTATGTCTATAACGTCTCTTGTAAGTTTTTTAGCGTCTGCATAAAAATCATTATAAATTTTGTTAAGTGATGATTTAACGTCTGGGGCTTGTTCTTTTAGGGTTTCAAGTAATACTTGTGTTTCAGACCCCATTTTTGTGACCATAGCCATATGGTACAGTAGAGAACCAATCATTCCTGGATCAGTTTGTCTTCCACTTGATGTACCAGAAAAAATCTGGTTTGTTAACTGTTTAGCTAACTCAAAATCTTGTTTTGCTATAGCTTCTAATGCTTGGTCAAGTTTAGTTTTGCGTTCGATTAAGAGTTGTGCCCATTTATGGCATTGTTTAACATCAAAGTTTGTCATCTACAGCACCCTTAAAGTTTAAAGATTCGTTCTTGAGACTAAAAAAGGGTAGTGCTGCTTTTTATGTTAATTATTATATAGAATCGTTAATGTCGAAGTTACCCAATAAGCTAATTAAGTGCAAAGAGAAAATTAGCCAGCAAGATAGGTGAACAGTTTGGAGATAGATTTCAATCTAGTATATGCATTAGTCGGATTCCTTATTATGTTGAGTATACTTGGTGGAATAGGTATCAACAAGCCACGTGGAATGAGTGTTAAAATGTGGTGTGTTGGTTACTTGGCTGTTGCCATAGGTTTTGATATAGTCGTGGTAGTAGGCTTGGTTGGTCAGTATGTTTGGTTAACTAATCTGTTGCTTGGGTTATCAGCTGGCGCTGCAACTGGTTTAGCTATTCATGTTATGCATCACATCAATGAAGAGGGCGAGCACCCTACTATGATGGGTTAACTTCTGCCTGTTGTTTTTCTTTGATTATTTGATTTAATATTTTCTTTAGTTTTTTGTTTGTTGTGTTTTATTTTTTTATAATCTTGTTATGTTATCTCTTTTGTGTTATTGTTTTCTATTTTATCTGATGCGTTTTGTGGTTTTTTAGCAGTTTTGTATTTGTTTACGTGTTGTACAATTCAAATAGAAGTGTCTATATACTAAATCTGTTCTATTTACAAACATTGGTGAAAAATAATGCGGAAATCATTAATAATAGTGATAGTTGCTGTGCTAATAATTGTGCTGGTTGGAAGTTATCTGTCTTGGAACTATTTAGCTAATCAGACTCCTGACGATGGCAATGGTGAACCCGTAGCTTTTTCAATAGAACAAATACGTGACGGCGCAATGCTTTACTTGGGTGCAAATCACACTGAAACCTTCCAGTTAATGGATGATCTCACATGGAGTGGCGGTAGACAAGAAACAGGTGGTTTGGGCGCAGAAACATATGTTTATCTAAGCGGCAGTTGGTCTGTTGTAATCGATTACCCAGTGGTTCTAAATCCTTTATACACAATCACTATAGACTATGCCTCTGAAGGTCTGTCTGTAAACTGGGTTGGAACATACCAGAATACTACTTTCACTGAGAACAGTTACACTATATCTCCTGAAACTACAGCTTCGTTAACTCAAGAGCAAATTCGAGACTTAACTATGAACTACCTCAAAATATACCACAATGAAACCTCCACCTATATCCAAAATATTGTTTGGACTGGTGGACGAGTTACACCTGAGGGCCTAACTGGTTCAGAAACCTACAACTATCAAGGTTCAGGCTGGAACGTTACAATACAGTATCCTGTGGTTCTAAATCCAACTTATACCTTGACTGCTAATTATACACCGGTAGATGCACATTCAACTGAGCCTATAATCGAATGGAGCGGCACATTAAGCAACGGCGTAATAGTAGAAACTGAATTTAGGTTTAACCCCTAAAACCCTTTTTTATTTTTTAGTTTTCAGATTTTTGGAGAAAATTACTGATTAATACTTATTTCATTAATACGATGGTATCTTTTTGGCTTCCCTAACGCATTTTTCAAATCCAGCAAGATATGTGAACACTTGGTCTGCAGGGGCCTCTTCAACTACTAAAACTCCACTGTTGATGTGAATACAGCCGTCAATCATTAGATTATCTGTTAATTGGTTTTCTTCGATGAACATTCCTTGAGAGTCTCTTATTTTTCCATCAACGCTGCGTTTTACTTTTCCATTTAAGGCTTTGATTGTGCGTTCAGTGAAGCGTGACTTAACGTTTGTGTATGCCAGCACTTTTTTGCCTAATGCATGGGCAACCCCCATCTCATAGGCTGTGCCTACATCTACGCTTGGGCCTCTAAAAGGTGTGATGTTTGCGATTAGTATATCACAACTTTTGATTAGCTCTTCATTTGCTTTACTGATACTTAACCCAGTTTCTTCTGGGGTTTTGCCTTCAAAATCAATTTTGGCGTCAAGTGAGAAAACACCTTCAAAGCCGTGTTTTAAGCAGATTCTTTTTTTGTTTTCTCCAACTTCTATAGCGTTGATGAGAAACACTTCTGGACCTGCAAGATAGATTCTTTTAGCAACCAATTATACTGCTCCTTTATAGTTAACAATCCCCTTAGGCAATAATGGAGTGATACTGCTTTGGTTAATAAAAAACAGTGTTTTAATACCTTTTAGACCTTTTTTGCCTTTTCAGCCTTTACTATTGGAGTGTTTTATTGATTTTTATTTTGGGTTTTATTCTAAGCAATTATTTTTTTGTGGTGTCTTGACAACATTTATGTGTTGGGCGAAGGAACTTTTACTAAGGCTGAACAATCATGGGAAAATCCCTTACTCAAAAGATACTTGAAAAACATCTCTTAGTAGGTGAATATGTACCTGGAAAAGAGATTGGAATAAAGATTGATCAAACACTTACCCAAGATGCCACAGGAACAATGGCGTATTTACAGTTTGAAGCCATGGGTTTAAAACAGGTGAAAACTGAGCTTTCAGTTAGCTATGTAGACCACAATACTGTACAGGTAGGTTTTGAGAATGCAGATGACCACAAATACTTGCAGACGGTCGCTGCAAAATATGGTATTGTTTATTCAAAGGCTGGAAATGGTATCTGTCATCAAGTTCATTTGGAGCGGTTCGGTAAACCCGGCAAGACCTTGCTTGGCTCTGATAGTCACACACCTACAAACGGTGGAATTGGAATGATTGCTATAGGTGCCGGTGGATTAGATGTGGCAGTGGCTATGGGCGGAGGCGAATTCTATCTTACTTGTCCAAAAGTGTATAAAATCAACTTAACTGGACGCCTTCAGCCATGGGTAAGCGCTAAAGATGTAGCTTTAAAAATGCTTGAGCTTTTTTCAGTTAAAGGCAACGTTGGAGTAGTTATGGAGTATGCTGGTTCTGGTTTAGCTAGTTTGACTGTTCCTGAGCGGGCAACAATTGCTAATATGGGTGCAGAAATGGGTGTTACCACCTCTATTTTTCCTTCAGATGAAGTAACAAGACAATTCCTAAAGGCGCAAGGCAGAGAAGAAGATTGGGTTGAACTCAAAGCTGATTACGATGCAGAGTATAATCGAGTAGTAAACATTGATTTGAGCACATTGGAGCCTTTGGCTGCAGCTCCTCATAGCCCTGGAAACATAGTTAAAGTCAGTGACATGAAAGATGTAGTAGTTGATCAAGTGATTATTGGCTCATGCACAAACTCTTCATATAAAGATGTGGCTACTGCAGCAGAAATTTTGAAGAACAAAAAAATTCATCCTGATGTTTCTTTTGGGATTGCTCCTGGCTCAAGGCAAGTGTTGCAGATGGCGACTAGAGACGGCTATATCAGTGACCTCATGGCTTCTGGTGCTAGACTGTTTGAGGCTGCATGCGGGTTCTGTATAGGAAACAGTCAAAGCCCAAAGTCAAAAGCTGTATCCCTTAGAACAAGTAACAGAAACTTTGAAGGACGAAGCGGCACAAGAGACGCCCAGGTTTACCTTGTTAGTCCAGAGGTTGCAGCAGCATCTGCTCTCATAGGCAAATTTACTGATCCAAGAACCCTTGAACTTGAATATCCAGTTGTTGATGTGCCAAAAGAGTTTTTGATTGATGATTCAATGTTTATTTTCCCAAAAGCCGCAGATAAGAATGTAGAGGTTTTTAGGGGACCAAACATTGGGGCTCCTCCAGTTAACGAAGAGATGCCTCAAAACATAGCCGGTGTCGTCGCCATTAAAGTTGGAGACAAAATAACCACAGATCACATAATGCCTGCAGGTGCCAGACTAAAATACCGGTCTAATGTGCCCAAGTATGCTGAATTCGTGTTTGAACCAGTTGATTCTTCATTTGCGAAGCGTGCCTTAGAAGCAAAAAAGAATGGTTTACATAATGTTATTGTTGCAGGGGAATCTTATGGTCAGGGAAGTTCAAGAGAGCATGCTGCTCTTTGCCCAATGTATCTTGGCGTTAAAGCAGTTGTTGCTAAATCTATTGAACGCATACATGCAGCTAACCTTGTTAACTTCGGAATAGTTCCCTTATACTTCAAAAACGTAGAGGATTATGAAAAGATTGCCCAAGGCGACCGGATAGAATTGTCTGACATTAGAACCTGCTTGAAGAATAATGACCCTGTTTTTCTAGTAAACAAAACTTCTAATCAGCGGATCGAACTTATGTATAATCTTTCGGAAAGACAAAAAAACATTCTTTACGCAGGCGGTTTACTTTCATATACAGTCAAGGAGGAAAACTGAATGAGTAAAATAGCAGTAAAAAACCCCATAGTCGAAATAGACGGGGACGAAATGACCCGTATAATGTGGCGCATGGTTAAAGATAAGCTTCTTTTACCCTACCTCGACATGGACCTCAAATATTACGATCTTGGATTAGAACATCGAGATGAAACAGAAGATAAAGTTACTTTTGAAGCTGCAGAAGCAATAAAAAAGTATGGCGTCGGTGTGAAATGTGCAACAATTACTCCTAACAAAGACCGCATAAAAGAGTATAACCTGAAAAAAGAGTGGAGCAGCCCGAACGGTACCCTCAGAGCTGCTTTGGATGGAACAGTTTTTCGTGCACCGATTTTGGTGAAGAATATTCCTGCTGCAGTCAGATGCTGGAAAAAACCTATTCACATAGGACGACATGCTTATGGTGACATATACAAGAACCTTGAATATAGAGTGCCTGAAGCTGGAAAAGCTGAAATGGTTTTTACTAACAACGATGGCAAAGAGCTTTGGCGTGGCACAATCCATGAATTCAAAGGCTCAGGCGTCATCCAAGCAATACATAACACTGATAGTTCAATACTTAACTTTGCTAAAGCCTGCTTCACTTACGCATACGACCAAAAATTGAATCTGTGGTTTGGCTCAAAAGATACCATCTCTAAAATGTATGATGCTCAATTCCGCAAAATCTTTGACCACGAGTACCAGTGTAATTGGAAAGAAAAATTTGAAGCAGCCGGAATAGAGTACTTCTTCACTTTAATTGATGACTTAGTTGCTAGAATCATGAAAACTGAAGGCGGCTTACTTTGGGCCTGCAAAAACTATGACGGCGACGTTATGAGTGACATGTTAGGTTCAGCCTACGGCAGTTTAGCAATGATGACTTCTGTTCTTGTTAGCCCACAAGGCTACTATGAATTTGAAGCTTCACATGGAACTGTTCAGAAGCATTACTATAAACATCTGCGGGGCGAAAAGACTTCAACGAATTCTATGGCTCTAATATTCGCATGGACAGGCTGTCTAAGGAAGAGAGGCGAATTAGATAAGACACCAGAAGTTGTGGATTTCGCTTGCAAATTAGAAAAAGCTGCCCTTGAAACAATTGAGAGTGGAGTAATGACTGGTGACTTGTTGCTTGTTGCTTTGCCAAATGAAAACAACAGGAAAGTATGCACTGAAGAATTCATTGATGAAGTAGCAAAACGGTTAAAGAAAAAACTAGAATAACCCTTTTTATTTTTCTTTGTAGCCTTTTTTGGCTCTTTTTACTGCCACAAAATTTTTATCTGCAGCAACCTTATTTTTTAGTGAAGTTTTTTGAAGCGCTTAGATGTAACAGTGACAATAGCTGAGGCAAAGAAGGTTGAAGAAACCTTTGAGCAGATGGAGTTATTGTATACTTCTTCAGCGATAAAGATTGGTGCTGGTAAATTCAAAAGTTACTCTGTTTTGTTGCCTGATGAGTTAGTGGATAAAGCTGTTGAGGAAATTTCAAATAAAATAGATTTACGCCTCAAAGAGAACACTTTAAGTGTTTACAAAGTTGAATCCTGTGTTTCAACATCGCTTTCTAGACTTACTGAAAGGGTAGCGAAGAATGCTCCTCCTCTTAACCCTTTAGAGCGGCTTTTAGCCCACACAGACCGTTACACCCGCTTAAACAGAGACTTACTTATTATGTCTCTTTTTGCCGCTCTCATCGCTCTTGTAGGTTTATTCTTGGATAACGTTGCCTTAATCATAGGTGCTATGTTGCTGTCGCCTCTGCTAGGTCCGATTAATGCTTTTGCTGTTAACGCAAGTCTTGGCCGTTTCCAGAAACTGATAAAAAGTGAGTTAGCAGTCATTGTCCTTTTAGCCTCAGTAATAGCTCTGTCTGCTATTGCAACGTTTATAGCTTCAAATTTTGTGGATTTATCAATCACTAATCAGATTGCAATTCGTAACCATGCAGCATTAACAGATATCTTGATTGCTTTAGTGCTTGGCTTCGCAGCTGGGTTAGCTTTGTTTATTGCAATACCTGAAATCCTTGTAGGTATCTCTATAGCTGTTGCTTTAGTGCCTCCGGCTGCAGTAGCAGGAATAGGTATAGCACTTCTTGATTTTCGCCTTTTCATCGGAGCTTTCATGTTGACTCTTGTGTATCTTTTCGGGCTTCAACTAGGCTGCACTGTGATGCTTAGGATTAAAGGGGTCTCGCCAAGAAGATATTACCAAAAAAGGGAAGCAAAAATAAAATCTGCATACTCCATTGTAGCGTTATCTCTGCTTTTGATTGTTCTAACTTTGTTAGTGATCTTTTCGCCTTCCTAACTTCATTTGTTGAAGCAACCGCCATTTCTGAAGACATATACCGCCCATCCCATAGTTTCCCTGCCGCCTTGAAGATAGAGCTTCTTCTCACGCGTCTTTCTTTCTACTATCTCGCGCATATCAGGGTCGTCGGGGTGTGCTCTGAAGTACTCGTCCACAGCCCACCATTGAAGTGTCTCATAGTGGTCCCAATCGTCGAAGTTACTCACAAGCGTGTAAAGGCAAGTTAAGCCCTCGTTTTCCCCCACTTTCACATTATCATAATGCGAGCCAAAATCCTCTTTCTTGATCCCTTCAACCTCCAAGTACTCTTTGCTTGGTTCCTTCAACCAGAAAGGCTCACCAACTACAATCAGCCCTCCCTTCTTAACCATGCCTTTTAGCGCTTGAATCGTCCCCCGATGACCACCATACACCCAACTTGCTCCGACACAAAGGACCACATCAAAGCAATGAGGGCTTTTAGGTGTATAATTTGCCGCATCCATCTGGACAAATTCGATGTCTGAGTTTGGTGTTCGCTTTCTAAGTTTTTCCTCGCATTCTTGAATGTAGTAGGGCGAAATATCAACGCCTACACCTGCAATATCATAGAGTTCCGCCAGCCTAATGATGAACTCTCCTTTCCCACAAGCTATGTCTAAGACACGTTCTCCACGCTTCAATTGGAGGAGCTGGCAGAATCGCTCAAACTTCTTAGTATTCAATGGATTACAAAATTGGTGCCGTTTATGAGTGATGTCAAAGTATTTCCACAGATCCATTATCACTTCACCTGCAAACAGCCAAAATTAGTAAAATGTCACTAATAGTTTTTTCCAGCATACAGTCTGTTTAGTTGTTGAGCCTGAAATATTTAAGTAAAGAGCACTTACGGTGGCACTGGTGTAATCAACCCGATCCTAGCCTTCATACTCGGTGTCTTAGTTTTCTTTACTGCCGGTGCAGCAGCGTGTAATTACGGTAATAGCAGAATCGCAAAACGAAAAACAAACCACACCCAATCTTAAACAGTGCGTGTACTCGTTAAAAAACGATCCTCAAAATCTTTTTTATTATTTTCTTCTTGAAGATATCTATGTTAAAATTGTTTTCACTATCAAGAGCATATTTTAACAAAATTTAAAAATAAATTTGATTAAATTAACTTTGGTTAGTATATGCCAGAACTTCAAAGTAAGAGGTTTATAAAATAAACATAAAAAGCCTAATTCCTTTCGAGTACTATCTTGGTGCAAGCTTCTTTGCAGTTTATGCAGCCATATCTTTTATGGGAGGGTTAGGTTTTGAGCAAGACGCCTACTCTCATGTTACTTTAACACAAGAAATCATTGGATACAGAATTTATCTTCCGTTCTTTGGACGAGAATACGTTTGGCTTCCCTTCTACCACTATTTAGGTGCATCACTTGTTCTTGTTTCAGGAAAACTTGTTTTTCCAGTTTACATATTGCGTTTGCTCTCTGCTTTTTGTTCTTCTTTTGTTCTTATTTTGGTATATCGATGGTTGAAGCAATTAGGTGTCAATTCACTTTTCAGAGTTATTTCTGTATTAGCAATCGGTCTTAACGCGTATTGGTTAGCTTACAGTACAATGTCCATGACTGACATTTTCACAATAAGCCTATTGGTTGCTTGGCTATACTTAATTGATAAGTTTTTGAAAAATCATGAAAACAAGTATCTAGCGGTTGCTTCAGTTTTTGTTTTAATGAGTGTTAGCACACGTTATGAAGCATGGCTATTTATGGCGATTTCAACAGTTTTTATCTTTGTATTCTCCAACAGAAGCTTTGATTTGGCTGTAAGATTAAAGAAAAACATTGTCTCTTGCCTATTTTTTGCTGTACCATCAATGGTGTTTATCAGTTTTTGGTTTATTTACTGTTATCTTGGAACAGGTGATCCTTTATATTTTACTCATGACCCAACCAAGTTTCTTTGGGGCAATTCTCTGTTTTTCCATAACATAGGCAGCAGTCTTCAGGAACTGGTTATAAATCTTTTCCTTGTGACTGGTGTGATGTGGGTTTTTCCTTTTATCCAAGCTTTTAAAGGTCAAAATAAACCATTATTTAGTCACTTTAGTTTGTTGATGATTTTTTACTTGGTTTTTATGGTTTATCAATTATATCTGGGTGTAAACGCTGGATTTGTTAGGTATTGGTTGCCTTTTCTTCCCCTATCAGCGATAGCTTTTGGTGTGACATCTAATAGATACAAGAGTAAATGGCTTATTCTGTTCTATGTGATTGTTTTGGTTGTTTCTGTTGTTTCTTCAGTGATTGGTATGAATCAAATCTTAGCAGACCATTCAAGCTACATCGAAACGTTTGGCTCAGACGAAAGTAG
>Ga0123335_1001261_pt1 | contig 41629 bp, 34 predicted proteins | sample BiotimSIPDNA_2_FD_89707 | JGI IMG/M metagenome (GOLD analysis project Ga0123335, IMG submission 89707) | Anaerobic biogas reactor microbial communites from Washington, USA - Biogas_R2 time_0 SIP DNA | ecosystem: Engineered > Bioreactor > Anaerobic > Unclassified | place: Washington, USA...
CAACTGATATTTTTCGTATAAATCATTTATTGAATTTACTTCTGAATGATGAACCGGTGAAATAATCAGTTCGTATTGTTTCTTTTGTATTCTATCCATTATTAAGAAATAGGCATCTGTTCCATCCGTATTCGTAAATAATTCTGGTCGTCAAATGGTCTGCATAATGTACATACATCTAAATATATTTTTTTCATTAACTTTTATTTTTTTATGCAAGAATATAACATTTTCTTTGATTTTACTGCAAATTAAATATCGGCAATTATTTCCCCGTTTTTGCTGCCTTTAAACCGGTTGCATTGTAAACCAAGCTTTTATCTGGCAGGCACTGCATTATACATTATAAATTCTACCTGCCTGCCGGTTTGTAAACCAGGCTTTTGTCTGGCAGGCACGGCATTATAAATTATTCTTTCCCGCTTTTTGGTTAGCGGCGGCGGGTAATTAAAAACGGGTCAAGTTCATAAAACCTGACCCGACTGAATTCAGGAAGGAGTAATACCTTTGGAGAATTAAATTAGACATTGTTTTTTATTATTGTAATGTTTAAAGAACAATCCTTATCAATAACCTCCCAAATATTTTCAAGTATATTATGTTTAATAGGCTGCTGACTTTTAATACTATTATTTACTTTTTCTTTATTTATTGAAACAAAATTATAATTATCAACCCATTCGTTAATAATGGCATTAATTGATGTTTCTTTAAAATTAAATTGCGAAATAAAAGTACCACCTTCATAATGCATAACAAAAGTATATTCGTTATTAGGTTCAAATATTTCTCTTGTTTCAACTATATTAAAAAGAACAAATTCTTGTTTCCAAAAAACTCCCATACACCAAGTATAATTTGTTCCATTTATTAATGTAGGTTGTTCATCTTCAAAATCTTTCAAAAATTTATTTATACTTCTTTCTTCATTATTAATATACATATTTAAAAATAATTCTAAAAAAGATTTTTTAGAATTGAAAACATCTGTACTTTTTACCTGTAGTAATTTGTATTCATTTTTAATAGAATACAGATATGTATATATATTTATTTTTTCCATCATTAATTACTGCCTTTTGCTTTTTGACTATCATTATCTCCTTTATAATCTGCTTTTCTTTTTTGATGGTCCACTTCCTTTTTCAACTTTTCGAGTGCAGCCTTATCTTCTTTTGTTTTATTTGGTTGACTTTTTGCTTTTTCATATTCTGCTTTCGCTTTTTCATATTTTTCTTGTGCTACATTTTTTCTATCTTGATTTGCATGAGGTTCATTTCTACCTGAACTTTTTGCAAGGTTAAGAGTTGCATATGTTGTAACAGCTGCACCGTGTACAGCAAGCACAGCACCACCTGCTGCTACGGGCACAGTAACCTCAGAGGACAATCCGCCAGTGCTTAATGTTAGGGCAGTTCCACCCCCTTCAGCTAGTAACCCTATAGCTGTTTCACTTATACCCATCATCATAGAATTTACATCGCCACCATCCTGCCCATAATTATAATCACTTGAATTTGTCGGAGTATAAGCACTTCTTAAATTTACAAATCCAACCGTAGCATTATCAATAGTAGCAACAGCATAACCAACGATTTTATCCCACCAAGATCTTCCGTCATCATCAATACGTTTTATCGGATTGTTGCCACAATAATTATACCCCGATACGCTTCACTATCGGGGCAGGCTCGCTCCAGCCGGGGTATTTTGCTGCCAGCGGGTCAACGCTTTGCCATCTGCCAATTTCGCTATCATAAAAGCGGGCGCCAAAGTAATCGTAATTGGTTTCGGCATCACGCTGCTTCTCGGTAAATCTGTACTTTCCGTTTGCATCGCCGCTGTTCCAACTGCGGGCATATCAATATTTAAAGAACAGTTTTTCTTTGTACCTTTATCTTGAAATTCCGATAAATCCAGACAAGACTGATAAAAATAAGCTTAAAATTAACTCATTCCGCTAAAAGAAAATAAACTCCCCTGCTTTTACTGCTAAACTTATAACTATCATTTACTACACCCTTGAGCGAGTGACGGGGATCGAACCCGCGACATTCAGCTTGGGAAGCTGACACTCTACCAACTGAGTTACACTCGCAATTTTTTTATTCTTAAAAGAACTTCCAAAATCTAATAAAAAAAATTATGTTGCTCAATAAATTAATGCTAAATTTCTATTACAATGCATAAAGTCAAATTTTATTTTAACCTAAATCCGCCATTAAAAAAGAAAATAATGGCGGATCCGTCAAAGCCGGACGGGTCGACTAACAAAATCTATACATTCCTGAAAAACATCCCAATAAATCTGGATAAGTCGGTGTTACCTATTTCGGTCACATATACTTGGTTTTTTAATATTTTTATTATTTGTAATGACCGATCTGGGTTTAATTTAAAATGCTAATATTTTTTTGCAACCATAGTATAATCAAATTTTAAGCTGTCTAATAAGTTATGTGCTTCGTTATTGACTTTAATAATATTTTACAGAAAACTTTCAAATATTTAAACAACAGGACAAAATAAAACCGGAATAAATTAAGTTTGATTTTCTGTTTTATCAGCACTATTTTTTCCCTAAACTAAATTCCTGTCCGGTGCGGGTTGAATTGCCTGTCTGCAGTCTGCAGAAATAGATACCGCTTGGAAAACCAGAAGCATCCCACTTAAAATTGTAATTTCCTGAATGATGCTGTGTGTTTAAGTGTTGTAATTTCCTAAGAGAGTTTATTATTGTTTAATGCTCCATTAATTATTTTGAATTTTTCTCTGCACAAAGATGTTATTGAGTTAATGAAAACACTATTAATCATATTATTATTTTTTTCAATTTTAACCGCTCAGGAAAAAAAGAAGATGAAATTGAATAAATTAACCGCCGAAGAGGAACGCGTAATAATTTTCAAGGGAACCGAAATGCCGTTTACCGGGAAATTTGAAAAACATAAAGAAAAGGGAACCTATATATGCAAAAGATGTGATGCACCTTTATATAAATCGTCATCAAAATTCGAAAGCGGATGCGGCTGGCCTAGTTTTGATGATGAGATAAAAGGATCTGTAAAAAAAGAAAAGGATGCAGACGGCAGAAGGACTGAAATATTGTGCTCAAATTGCGGCGCTCATCTTGGGCATGTGTTTTACGGCGAACGTTTTACCGAAAAAAACACCAGGCATTGCGTAAATTCTATTTCATTGAATTTTATTCCCGAAAAAAGTGAAAGAAAAACTGAAACGGCAATATTTGCTTCGGGCTGTTTCTGGGGAACCGAATATTTCCTTAAAAAAGCAAAAGGTGTGGTTTCTACAGAAGTAGGTTATACTGGAGGCAAAACTGAAAACCCTGACTACGAAGAAGTATGCACCGGAAGAACAGGACACGCTGAAGCTGTAAAAGTAATTTACGATCCTTCAAAAACCAGCTTCGAAGAACTTGCAAAATATTTCTTTGAAACTCACGATCCAGGTCAATTAAACAGGCAGGGACCCGATATAGGCGAGCAATACCGGTCTGCAATTTTTTATTTATCCGATGAACAGAAATCAGCTTCCGAAAAACTGATAAAGCAGTTAAAGCAAAAAGGAATTAAAGTTGTTACCGAAATTACAAAAGCAGGAAAATTCTGGAAAGCCGAAGAATATCATCAGGATTATTACGAAATAACGGGCAAATATCCCTATTGCCACAAATACGAAAAGAAATTCTGATTTTTTGAATACTCAGGATTAGTTTTGAATCTTAGATAAAATATTGTTTTATTTGTTTTTGAAAAACTTGCAATACTATTCAATAACTAATAGAGGTGTTATAATGTTCAGAAAAATTTCGGCAGCAGTTTTTTGTTTTATGTTTTCTATTGGCGTCTTTGCTCAGTTCACGCCCGAAAACCATTATCTGGGACCAAGCGTAGGTTTATCATTTCTGGGTTCGGCTCCGCAATTGGGAGTAAATTACGAATACAGTATGGTTGTGCAGGACTTTGGAACTATCGGAATCGGCGGAATTTTCCGTTACTGGGGTTACAGCGAAGATTATTACGGCGGAGAATGGAGTTACTCGAATGTTATGATTGGAGCTCAGGGAAATTATCATTTTAAGCTGAATACCGATAAATTTGATCCTTGGGCAGGACTTGTGCTGGCTTATCACGGAGGTTCTGTAAGCTGGGACGGACCGCATGCCGGTTATGCTTCTCCAAGCCACGGAGGTTTTTTCCTCGGTCTTCAGGGCGGAGTAAGATATTGGTTTACGCCGACTCTTGCAGGAACTGCACGTTTGGGATTTGGAACATTAAGTTACGGATCATTAGAAGTGGGCGTGGATTTTAAACTTTAATCTTAGAAATATTAATAGGCAGCCCTGAAAAGCTGCCTTTTTTTTAATTCGCATTTACTATTTAACTTTATTTTTATTTTCAGGTTTTTCCGGAACAGGATCGTAACCGCTGCCTCCCCAGGGATTACAGCTTAATATTCTTTTAATCCCCAGCCATCCGCCTTTTATCAGCCCGAAACGCTGCAAAGCTTCCAATGTGTATTGTGAACAAGTAGGCAAATATCTGCAGGATGACGGAAATAAAGGGGATATTGCAATCTGATAAAATCTTATCAAAAGAATAAAAGGATAAATAATTATTTTATTAATTTTTTTCATCCGTTCAATTTTATATTTTTATGAATTGAAAATTACCTTTTAAAAAATATAAAACATAATTCATAATGTGATTGAATATGTTTTATTTTTGATAAATTAAACATATCTTTCAGATAATTAAATATCATTACTGAGGTTACTATGGCTCAGCAGAAAATTAAACAGGCAGAAATATTAATTGTTGACGACACAACAGTAAATATAGAATTTGCCAGAAAAAACTTAAAGGAAAACGGTTTTTCGGTAGATTTTGCAACAAGCGGTGAAATGGCAGTTGAGCGGGCAAAAATTACCCTGCCCGATTTAATACTGATTGATATAAATATGCCCGGCCTGGACGGATACGAAACCTCCGAAAAACTAAGGCAAAATCCTAAAACAAAAAATATTCCAATCATTTTTATGACTTCGCATCTCGATAATACCGATACTGACCGGTTTATTAATTCCGGCGCAATTGGTTTTATACGTAAACCTCTCGAAATAAACGATATGCTGTTAAGCATTTCCAAAGTGCTGCCAATTCCCGGTCAGCCAAATGAAGATGACGAAAAAGATTTGATGCTTGTTCCCGGAAAAGAGCAAAACGGAAAACATCCGGCACAAAAGAACGAATTTAAAATCAGTTATCAGTACCTTTCGCAAATATCACACGAAATACGAACTCCTTTAAGCGCTTTACTTAATTTTGTGGGATTAATAAAAGATGAATTTGAAAATACAGAAAACAGCGAATTCAATGATATTTTCGAATCAATTAAAAGCGTAAGCAACAGGCTTACCCGCGCTGTTGAAATGTTCATCGATCTTACTGAAGTTAAATCCGAGAATTACAATTTTCATATCGAAACCATTGATATAAAAGATCTTATTGAAGCCGTGTATAATGAACTTTCGCAGCTCGCCGATTCCAAAGGTCTGGAAATTATTACTGAAATAAATACAGATAAAACAAAAATTGAAGGCGACACTTATTCAACTTGGCAGATTATCAGAAATCTTGTTGATAATGCCATTAAATGCTCGATAAAAGGGAACGTATTTATAAAAGCGTACACGAACAGCAACAACAAACTTGTTCTTGAAGTTACCGACAGCGGTATTGGTATTGAAAAGGAATATATTAAAACTTTATTCGATCCTTTTTCGATGGAACAGGGGAACTATCCTTACAAATTTGAAGGGAACGGATTGGGGTTAGCGCTTACACGACAATATTCTATTCTTAACAAAGCCGACATTGAAGTTGAAACTTCGATGGGCGAAGGAACAACTTTCAAAGTAATATTTTCGAAAAGCTGAAATTATTTCAAAACAAAATATAACTTTAAGTGTTTTTAACAAATAACTACTATTTAGCCGGGTCGAAAAGCTATTTTAAGTTTTTCATCAATCATCTTGATGATGATTTTACAGTTGAAACTGAAGAAGTTAAAAACTGCATAATTTCGATATTCGATACTTTTGACTGGCGGCTTTTCCGAAGCGGTAAATCGCTTATTTTTTCGGGCAGCAATTATCATTTCGGAAACCAGGAATCGGGATATTCTTCACATAAATTGAAAAAGAAAATTGTTTTTGCCGACGATATTGCCGAAACCGGTTTTAGAAATATTTTATCTTCCGTAACAGGCTGCCGCAGAATTTGCCGTAATTTCCGGTTCAAACAAAAAAGAACCGTTTTTAAAGTTCTTAACAAGGATGGGAAAACAATAAGCCGGCTTCATCTTTACGAGTATGTTCCATTATTAAAAAGTCACGGAGTAAAAGCAGCGTTTATTAAAATAGAAAAGCTGAAAGGTTACTCGAAATATTCCGGGAAAATTGAAGCTCTTACTTCCGAATATTCAATATTTCCTTTCAGAGGAAACTGGACAGAAAAAATTATATCCTTAACCGGAAATGTTCCCGGCTCTTATTCTTCGAAACCAAAATACGAAATTGATGCGGATATGCCTGCTTGGCTGGCAATGAAGATAATTTATGGTAAATTGTTTGCCAATATGAAACTGAATGAAGAAGGAATTAAAAATAATCTCGATCCTGAATTTTTGCACGATTTCCGTGTGGCAATCCGGTGCACGCGTTCGGCTCTGTCGCAAATAAACAAAGTATTCCCAAAAGAAACGCAAAATCATTTCAGGCAGACTTTTAAGTATATTCAAAACGCAACCAACGCATCGCGCGATATTGACGTGGACATTCTGAATAAATCGGATTATAAAAATATTCTTCCTCTTAAAATGCATACCGGAATCGATCTTCTTGTAAAATATCTTAAAAAAGAAAGATCGAAAGAACAGCAGAATCTTATAAGACTGCTCCGTTCCGAAAAATATGTAAAAGCAAAAAAAGAATGGACTGACTTTCTTCAATCGGTTAACGAAAACATAAGCGATTTGGGAAATACTTTTTTAGAAATAAGCGCTCTTTCGGCAAAAAAAATAATTCCCGCTTTAGAAAAAACAATTGCAGCAGGCGATATAATTGTACCAAAATCCCCTGACGAGCAATTTCATAAATTCAGGATTTCTTTGAAAAAGCTGAGGTACTTGCTCGAATTTTTTTCGGGAATTTATCCCGAAGAGCAAATGGATATTATACTTTACAAGATAAAAGCTCTTCAGGATAATCTGGGCGAGTTTAACGATCTTTCAATTCAGCAGCAAAAACTTACAAATTATCTTTTGCGTATACGGCCTAAACCTGAAACTGCAAAAATAATTCTTCCGGCTGTAGGAGGATTAATTGCCGTAAAATCGCAAAGAAAAATGCAAGTTAGAGAAGAATTTTTTATCTTGTATTCTCAGTTCCGGAAAAAGAGGAATATAAAAATATTTTATGATGTTTTCGGCAAAGGTTAAAAAGTGAAAATTATAGCAGTTTACAGTATTAAAGGAGGTGTCGGCAAAACTGCTTCATCGGTAAATCTTGCTTACTTGGCAGCCCGCGCCGGTTATAAAACTCTTCTTTGCGATCTCGATCCTCAAAGTTCAACCTCCTATTATTTCCGGATCCGTCCGTCTAAAAAATTCGATTCGGGCAAACTGATTGATGAAAATAAAAACATTGAAAAATACATTAAACAATCGGATTTCGATAATCTCGATATTCTTCCTTCCGATTTTTCGTACCGGAATCTGGATCTCCTTTTGGATAACGTAAAAAAATCGAAGAAAAAACTTAAAAGCGTGCTGAAAAATCTTAAAGGTAATTACGATATCATCTTTCTCGACTGTCCCCCGAATATCACGCTTTTTTCGGAAAATATTTTTAATGCGGCGGATATAATTACGGAGCCTTGTATTCCTACAACATTATCAATTCTTACTCACGAAAAGCTTTATGATTTTCTGAAGGATTCGGATTTTAATCCCGAAAGCCTTTATACTTTTTATTCGATGGTTGAACTTCGCAAGAAAATGCACAAAGAAATTATGCAGCAAAATACAGATAATTCTAATTTCTTATCCAGTTTCATCCCATACTGTTCTGATATCGAAAAGATGGGAATTCATCTGCAGCCCGTTTTTATTTTTGCTCCGTCGGGCAAGGCAGCTAAATCTTACGAAAAACTTTGGAACGAATTCAATAATATTTTATTCTGATACTTAATATTTAGTTTGCTGATGAAAATTCCCGAAATTTCAAAATTGAAAAACTCGCTTTCCAAATCCTGCTCGATGATCGGGAAAGATGAATATTTTAATGCTGCTGTTTTAGTTCCTATTATTACGATTAAAGATTCGTATCATCTGCTTTTTCAGAAACGGGCAGTAAATATCCGTCAGGGCGGCGAAATCTGTTTTCCGGGAGGAGAATTCGACAAAAATTCCGATAAGGATGTAATTGATACTGCTTTGCGCGAAACAGTTGAAGAACTTGGAATTCCCGCTTCAAAAATATCGGTTATCGGAAAATTGGATTTTCTTGTTGGACCTTTCGGAATTACCATAGATCCAGTTCTGGCATTTCTTGATCTTTCGCTTGAAGAAATCAAGATTGATAAAAACGAAGTTGAAAGCATTTTTACAGCGCCGCTGGAATATTTTATAAAAAACGAACCCGAAGTTTATTATTCCCGCACATTAATTGAGCCTTATTATTTTGATGAGACCGGTAAGAAAATAGAGCTTCTGCCTGTTAAAAAACTCGGACTCCCGTCAATTTACGGCGAACCAAGAGAAGGCAGAAAATTCAAAGTTTATGTTTTCAACTTCAACGGTTACAAAATCTGGGGTATAACGGCTGTTATAATCAGAGAATTAATAAGAATAATTAAAGCAGAAATTTAATTTGCAAGTGGTCAGTTAAAATAATTTTTATTAACTTTGCATAAATTTTATTAATGGTACAAAATTGTTTTCAAAAGAAATTACTGAACAAATAACCGGTCATAATTTAACGCCGGAAGATATAGAAAAACAGCTTTCGTTTTTTAAGCGCGGATTTATTCCTGCACGTCTTGTGCGCCCGGCAACAATTGACGACGGCATTAAAGTTTTAAAATACAATGATTTCGACGAATTGGTATCGTTTCACCACGAAGCTGCCGATGCCGGAAGAATAATGAAATTTGTCCCTTCATCGGGAGCCGCAACCCGTATGTTCGAAAAGCTTGAAACCGCCCGGAAAATCAGTAATTTCAAGTCTCTGGAAGATATTCAGAATTTTGTAAATAATGGCAAAACAGAGTTTCTGCCTGTCCTCGATTTTTTCAAGAAGATGAACAGGTTTGCATTTTTTGACGATATAATTGCAGAATATAAAAAACACCGGAAGGCAAAGGGTTCTCGGAAAGTTTACATCGAATACGATGATCTGCTCGACTTTTTAATAAGTCCCGAAGGATTAAATTATTCCGATAAACCAAAAGCTCTGGTAAAATTTCACAAATACGAAACTCAAGTCCGCACTGCTCTCGAAGAACACCTTGCCGAAGCAATCGGGTATTCCTCCAATTCGAAAGGAAAAATAAACATTCATTTTACAATCTCTCCCGAGCACATCGGAGAAATTGAAAGCCACGTTGAAAAAGTCCTGCCTTTTTACGAAAGCGGCGGATATAAGTTTAGCGTTACTTATTCGGTGCAGAAAAAAAGTACAGATACAATAGCCGTTGCTATAAACAATGAACTTTTTTTGGATGAAAACGGCAATCTTTTATTCCGCCCCGGCGGACACGGAGCCTTGCTGGAAAATCTGATGGAAATAAACGGCGATATTGTTTTTATTAAGAACATCGACAATGTTGTGACGGAAAAAGTATTAGGCTCTACAATTCTTTATAAAAAACTTCTTTCGGGAAATTTGATAAAAGCGCAGTCGCGTATTTTTAATTACCTTCGCAAAATTGCCGGCGGAACTCTCAAAAAAGATGAAATATTTGAAATGTCTGAATTCGCTGAAAAAGAGTTATTTATTCCCAAACCTGCTGATTCCGGTTCAGACGCAAAAGGATTGCTCGATTATTATTACAAAAAACTGAACAGACCAATCCGCGTTTGCGGAATGGTGCTTAATCAGGGTGCTCCCGGAGGAGGACCTTTCTGGGTTAAATTTGAAGATAATTCGGTATCATTGCAGATTGTTGAGAGCGCGCAGATTGATAAATATAATTCTGAGCAATTTGAAATTTTCAAAAAATCCACGCATTTTAATCCTGTCGATTTAGTCTGCGGCATCAGAGATTTTAAAGGAAAACCTTTTGATTTAAGAAAATTCCGCGATGAAAATGCTTTTTTTATCTCGGAAAAAGCAAAAAACGGCAGCAGATTGAAAGCTCTTGAACTTCCCGGACTTTGGAACGGCAGTATGGCGGACTGGATTACAATTTTTATTGAAGTGCCTAAAATTACTTTCAGTCCCGTTAAAGAGGTAAACGATCTCCTTCTTCCGGAACATCAGCCTTGAAAATTTAGAATTAAAAATTATTTTTCCCAAACAAACGGAATCTTTTTTTCTTATTAAAAAGGTCCGGATTTTCCCAGTATCTTTCAGCTTCTTCAATGCAACTGACTGCTTTTTCCGAAAGCTCTTTGTAAATATTTTCATCAGTTTTTTTGATAAGCTTATACTTTTCCGGCAAGTGAAATTTTTCTTCCGGATTAACAGCAATTATGTTTTTTCCGAAGAGGGTTTTCTGCTCGTATAAATCCCAATAATAAAACCAGGTATTTGCTTCGGGAAATCGTTTTCGTAATTTTGCGTCTGCAACGGTAAGTTTTTCGGGAGCTACACCTTTCCGCCAGTGGAAGACGTATTTATCGGTTTCGCTGGTGATAACAAAAGAAATTTCCACAATAAAACCGCCGCCGTATTTATCAAATTGAAACATCAGCAAATCAATTTTATCGTCCGATATTCTTCTGAAGTGAGGAAAACTGCCCTTAAATCCTTTTTGTTTAAGAACAGGAAGAGTTGTCTTTTTTAATTCATCCGTCATTAATCGGCGGTCATCGGACATTTAATTCCCCTCTCCTTTTTGCAGGACTATTGCATTTTAGTGTTTTGGGATTTCTTAAAATCCTCATCCGCTCCTTTTTTGTCGCCTGCTTTAAGTTTTATTTTTCCGCGTAAGTTCAAAACGACAGCATTAAGTGAATCGATTTTAAGTATTTCGTTTAAATCCGCAACAGCTTGTTGGTATTGCCCCAAAGTATCGTAAAGAGTTGCTCTGTTGAAATATGCCGGAAGAGAGTAAGAATAAGATTTTATCGCCTCATTGTAATAAAACAAAGCAGAATCATTCTCTCCCTCTACAAAAAAGAGATAACCAAGATTAGAAAAGGCATCAGGATATTGTGGTTGAATTTTAATAGCTTTTTTAAAGTCGTCTTTAGCTTTTTCCAAAAGTTCAAGATTAAAGTAACATATCCCTCTGCTATCGTATCCTATAAAATTATCTTCTCTTATTTCTATTACTTTACCGTAATCATCAGCGGCTCCCTGATAATCGCCCAGATTAAATTTGCAGCTTCCGCTGGAAAAATACGCCAGATATTCCTCCGGGAATTTATCGGTTATTTGTTTATAAAGAACTATTGCAGAATCGTACTGACCGTTTCGGTATGCTATTTCTGCAGCGCTGTAATCCGGTTTTTCGGAAGGCTTTTCGGCGCACGATAAAATCATTAATGCCGCAACAATCAGATTTACTTTAATATTATTGTTCATAATTTATCACTTTCATCATAATTCAGTACAGGTCTCAACCATTTTTCAGCTTCATTAATACTTATTCCTTTGCGCTTTCTGTAATCGTCAATCTGATCTTTTGATATTTTACCAGTAGTGAAATATTTTGCTTCCGGATGCGAAAAATAAAGTCCGCAGACTGAAGCAGCCGGATTCATAGCCAGATTTTCGGTAAGAGTAATGCCGGTAACTTTTGTAGCATCAAGCAGATTGAATAGTGTAATTTTTTCAGTATGATCAGGCTGAGCCGGATATCCTGGCGCAGGTCTTATTCCTGTATATTTCTCTGCAATTAAATCATTATTTGCAAGATTTTCATCTTTCGAGTATGCCCATATTTCTTTCCGGATTTTCTCGTGCAGAAGTTCAGCAAATGCTTCTGCAAGTCTGTCTGCAACCGCCTTTACCATAATGCTGCTGTAATCGTCATTTTCTTTTTCGTATTTCTGTATAATATTTTCGATACCGTTTCCGGCAGTAACAGCAAAGGCTCCAATATAATCATTCTTTCCCGATTCTTTTGGAGCTATAAAATCTGCAAGTGCAATGCTCGGATTGTTTTCAGATTTTTCATATTGCTGGCGCAAAGTATGAATTAATGCACGGCTGTTTTTACGGTTTTCATCAAAATAAATTTCAATATCGTCTTCGCCTATTGTATTTGCAGGAAAAATTCCGGTCACTCCGTCAGCGGTAAGCAGTTTTTCGGAAATGATTTTGTCAAGTATCTTATTTGCATCTTCATACAGTTTTTTAGCTTCGGCGCCGTAATCCGTGTTTTCGAAAATTGCCGGATATTTGCCTTTTAATTCCCAGGTAATAAAAAACGGATTCCAGTCGATATACTTTCTAATTTCACCCAGAGAATAATTTTTATATTCCTGTATGCCGGTTTTAAATGGAACAGGCGGCTGATAATTCTGCCAGTCGATTTTAAATTTGTTTTTACGGGCTTGCTCAAGCGTAATATATTTTTTTGCCCCCCTGTTTTTTTGATGATTTTCGCGGAGCCGGCTGTATTCATTTTTAATTTCCGATAAATAATTATTGTAAGATTTTTTATTTACCAGATTTCCGGCTGCCGGAACTGCTTTGGAAGCATCAATAACATGCACTACAGCGCCTGAATACTGCGGATCAATTTTTACTGCTGTATGAATCCTTGAAGTTGTAGCTCCTCCTATCATTACAGGAATATTCAATTTTCTTCTTTCAAGTTCCGATGCAATGTCCACCATTTCGTCAAGCGACGGTGTTATAAGTCCGCTTAAACCGATAATATCAGCATTTTCTTTAATTGCAGTATCAATAATTTTATCGGCAGGAACCATTACACCTAGATCAATGATTTCGTAATTATTGCATCCTAAAACAACCCCGACAATATTTTTACCGATATCGTGTACATCGCCTTTAACTGTTGCCATAAGAATTTTACCCGATTTATGAGCTTTTGCCGATGACTTTGCCGCTTCTATAAACGGTATAAGATAGGCAACTGATTTTTTCATAACGCGCGCGCTTTTTACAACTTGCGGAAGAAACATCTTGCCGGATCCGAATAAATCTCCGACTGTATTCATTCCATCCATTAAAGGTCCTTCAATTATTTCCAGCGGATCGGAAAATTTTTGACGCGCTTCTTCTGTATCTGCTTCTACATGCTCAACTATTCCTTTTACAAGCGAGTGCTTCAGTCTTTCCTCTACCGGTGCGCTTCTCCATTCTTGTTCACTTGCTGACTCTTTGCCTTTCCCAATAACTTTTTCAGCTGCCGCAATCAGTTTTTCAGTTGCTTCTGGTTTTCTGTTTAGAATTACATCTTCAACTATAACTAAAAAATCTTTTGGGATTTCTTCATAAACTTCGAGCTGACCGGCGTTAACAATTCCCATATCCATTCCGGCTTCAATTGCGTGATAAAGAAATGCCGAATGCATTGCTTCGCGCACTCTGTCGTTCCCGCGGAAAGAAAAAGAAATATTGCTTACCCCGCCGCTAACTTTTGCATAAGGCAGATTTCTTTTTATCCATCTTGTTGCGTTTATAAAATCAACTGCATAATTGTTATGCTCGTCAATACCCGTAGCAATTGCAAAGATATTCGGATCAAAAATAATATCCTGAGGCGGAAAACCTATTTTTTTAGTAAGAATTTCGTACGCGCGTTTGCAGATACCTATTTTACGCTCGTAAGTATCGGCTTGTCCTTTCTCGTCAAAAGCCATTACTATTACAGCAGCTCCGTATTTGAATAGTTTATTTGCCCGCTCGGTAAAAATTTCTTCGCCTTCTTTTAAGCTGATAGAGTTTACAATTCCTTTGCCTTGCAGACATTTTAATCCGGCTTCAATCACTTCCCATTTACTTGAATCGAGCATTACTGGCAGTTTTGCAATATCAGGTTCGGCGGCAAGAAGATTGAGATATTTAACAATCGCCTTTTCGGAATCTATCATTGCTTCATCCATATTTATATCAAGTATTTGGGCTCCTCCTTCAACCTGATCGCGTGCTACAGACAAAGCTTCGTCATATTTTTCTTCTTTTATAAGACGCGCAAATTTTTTTGAACCGGTTACGTTTGTTCTTTCTCCCACATTAACAAAATTAGTTTCGGGTCTTACAACAAGAGGTTCCATTCCGCTCAGTTCTAAATAATTATCAGGTTTTTTAGGCATCCGGGGTTTATAATTTTTAACCATAGCAGAAATTTTCGCAATGTGTTCCGGTGTTGTGCCGCAGCATCCTCCAACAATATTAAACATACCGTGTTCGGCAAAATCTTTTAAAATTTCTGTCATTTCTGCTGCAGTCTGGTCGTATCCTCCGAATTCATTTGGCAGACCGGCATTTGGGTGTACGCTTATAAAGCATTCAACTTTATTGGAAAGTTCACGAAGAAAAGGTCTCATTTGTTCGGCACCAAGAGCACAATTCAACCCAACGCTTAAAAGATTTTTTGTATGCGCTACCGAAATCCAAAATGCTTCGGCTGTCTGTCCGGATAACGTGCGTCCGCTTTGGTCTATTATGGTGCCGCTTATCATTACCGGAAAATCCTTTCCTGTTTTTTCCATGAGTTCCTGAACGGCATAAATTGCAGCCCGGCAATTCAAAGTATCGAATACAGTTTCTATCATAATAATGTCGGCACCGCCATCAATAAGTCCCCTTGCCTGCTCGTAATACGCATCTCGCATCTGGTCGTATGTAACGGCACGGTAACCGGGATCGTTTATATCCGGGGAAAGTGAAAGCGATTTGTTTGTGGGTCCCAAAGTACCAGCCACAAAACGCGGACTTTCTGGATTATCTTTTAAAAATTCATTTACAGTTTCTTTAGCAATTTTTGCTGCTTCAAAATTTATTTCATAAACAAGTTCTTCTGTTTTATAATCGGCTTGCGAAAAAATATTTCCGTTAAACGAGTTTGTTTCAATTATATCAGCACCAGCTTCTAAATATTCTCTGTGAATACTTTTTATTATTTCCGGTTGTGTTATTGAAAGTATATCGTTGTTTCCTTTAAGATCATTTGAATGATCGGCTAACCTTACTCCGCGGAAATCTTCTTCGCTCAGTTTTTTCCGCTGTATCATTGTGCCCATTGCACCGTCGAGAACAAGTATCCTTTCCTTCAATAAAGATTTTAATTTAGTTATTGTCATTTATATTTCCTTTCGGGAGAGCTAATTAGTTATTTTTTTTGTTATTTTAGTTCGATAATAATTAAGGATTTGTAAAAAAGTAATAAGCGAATATAAACAAAATATTTAAATTTTGATATTGCGAGGATAAAAGATGATTGTAATAACAGGCGGCGCCGGTTTTATTGGAAGCGTACTTATAAGCAAATTAAATAAGCTCGGCTACGAAAATATTATTATAGTAGACAGGCTGGGCTGCGAAGAGAAATGGAAAAACCTAAACGGTTTAAAATTTTTAGATATTTATCATAAAGACGAGTTTTATAATTTAATTATGGACGAACAAGTTCCTTTTAATGTTGATACTGTTATTCATTTAGGCGCTTGTTCATCTACAACAGAAAAAGATGCCGATTATCTTGTTCAGAATAATTTCCGTTTCAGTAAGGAACTTGTAAAATACTGCCTGCCTCAACGAGCAAGATTTATTTATGCTTCGTCGGCTGCAACTTACGGAGACGGTTCTCTTGGATATAAAGATGATGAAAATGAAATTGAAAAACTCCGCCCTTTGAATATGTACGGATACTCCAAACAAATGTTTGATCTTTGGCTGAAAAAGATGGAAATTGACGAAAAAGTAGTAGGTTTGAAATTTTTTAATGTTTACGGACCTAACGAATACCACAAGGGTGAAATGCGAAGCGTTATTAACAAAGCTTACGAACAGATTACTGCTGCCGGAGAAGTAAGTCTTTTTAAATCCTACAAAAAAGAATACAAAGACGGAGAACAAAAGCGCGATTTTATTTATGTTAACGATGCCGTAGAAATGATTCTTCACTTTTTCGAAAATCATGAAAAAAACGGACTTTTTAATGTTGGAACCGGAACTGCCAGAACTTGGAACGATCTTGTAACTGCTATTTTCAAAGTACTCGGAAAAACTCCTAAAATCAATTACATTGATATGCCGGAAGGAATGAGGGATAAATACCAATATTTTACTCAGGCAGATATTGAAAAAATCAGAAACGCCGGCTACAGCAAACCAATTACTTCTCTTGAAGAAGGGATTAAAGATTACATAACAAATTACCTGCAGAAATATAAGTATGTGGGTTTATCTTAAATAATTTTTTTCATCTGACGGCTTTACGCCGTCTTTTTTTTTGATTTGAAATATGAAACTTGCAACATTGTGTTATCTATTGAAAGACGACAAAGTTTTAATGGTTTACCGCAACAAAAAGGAAAATGATTATCATAAAGGCAAATGGAACGGATTGGGCGGAAAATTCGAATCCGGAGAATCACCTTTCGACTGCGCAATAAGAGAAGTACAGGAAGAATCGGGTTTAACAATGATTAATCCCGCTCTTAAAGGATTTATTACTTTCCCGAAGTTTGACGGTTTTTTCGACTGGCACGTTTTTCTTTTTACATCAACGGAATTTACAGGCGAATTGACAGAATCTCCCGAAGGTAAACTTGAATGGATTAAAATTGAAGATTTAAACAAGCTTAATCTTTGGGAAGGTGATAAAATATTTATCGATTGGATTTTTAACAAAAAATTTTTCTGCGCAAAATTTATTTACGAAAACGGTAAGTACCTCCGCCACGAAGTAAATTTTCAGTAAATCTTATTTTATTCCTTTAAGAAAAGCAATTAATGCAGCATTAACTTCTTCAGAATTTTCAAGCGGAGAAATATGTCCGGCATTCTTAATTATCGTAAATTTCGAATCTGGAATCTTTTCTGCCATCTTTTTCATTTCAGCAGCAGGTGTTTTTTTATCTTTTTCACCGGCAATAACAAGTGCAGGGATTTTAATCTGAGGTAAAAAATCAGTTGTATCGGTACGGCTTAAAATTGCAAACAAACCGCCTTTAACTCCTCTGGGGTTATTTTTACAGCCGTTTTCAATTAATGATGAAACAAAATTTTCTTTTTCACCGAGTGTTTTTTCCGAAAAGCAGGATTTAATGAATTCACCGGTAAATTTTTCGAGCCCCTTTAAATTTATCTCATCAATCTTAGAATATCTTAAAAGTTTGTCTTTACCCGAATCGGCTTCGGATTTTGTGTTACATAAAACCGCGCCTCTAAATCTCGACTGGTCTCTTTCTAAAGTACGTAAAGCAATATAGCCGCCAAGTGAAAGTCCGCAGAGCACAGGACGAATCAGGTTAAGTTCTGTAATTATCGAAAACAAATCACTTGCATAGGCTTCAAGCGTATATTGCCCGTCGCCAACGTAACTTTCGCCAAAACCTCTTATATCGTACGAAACACAATAATAGTTTTCGCTTAAGGCATTTACCTGGTTTTTCCACATTGTGTGATCGAATAAAAAACCATGAATAAAAACTACAGGAATATTTTTAGGATTACCGGCAGTATAAACTGCTTGAGTGTTTATAATTGTCTTCACTTTGCTTTCATATTTTAAGTTTAAAGAATAAGAAAATAACGAAATTTTAATTGATTTCTTTATTTATTAACTTTTAATGAAAAATATACTTAAATAAATAAATAAATCCAAAAAATTATTTTGTGATTTTCGTATCCAGAAATTCTTTTAATGCCTTATTAAATTTTTCCGGATTTTCAAGCGGTGTTAAATGGGCTGCGTTCGGAATTTCAGTAAAATCGGAATCTTTTATTTTATCAGCCATTTCCTTCATTGCAGTAACCGGAGTTATTTTATCATCTTTGCCGGCAATAACAAGTGCAGGTATTTCTAATTTTGGAAGAATTTCGTTTGTATCGTTCCGGCTCAGCATTGCAAATACAGAACCTTTAACACCTTTAGGGATATGCCTTTTTGCATTTTGCGTAATTTTTTCAACCAATTCAGGATTCTTTTTCTTTGTGAAATCCGAAAAACAATTAGGAACAAAATTCGATACAAAAAAATCGAGCCCCTTTACATTTATGTCGTCTATTGCCTGAGCGCGTTTCAGTTTAGCTTCGTTATCATCGCCCGAAGCTTTGGTGTTGCATAAAACCACTCCCCGAAACCTCTTGGAATCGCGTTGGAGTGTCCTTAAAATAATGTAACCACCCATCGAAAGTCCGCACAAAACAGGTTGATTAATATTCATTTCGTGAACAATCGAAAACAAATCGCTGGCAAATGCATCCATTGTATATTGCCCGTCGCCCACATAACTGTCACCCAATCCCCGCACATCGTAAGAAATACAGTAATAATCGTTCTTTAATTCAGCAATCTGGTTTTCCCACATCGAATAATCGAAAGGAAATCCGTGCACAAATATTACAGGGATATTTTCGGGATCGCCGAAAGTATTTACCGAAAGACTATTAATTATATATTTCATTCTTATTCCTTAAAGCTATTAAATAATTTAATAATTTTAGTAAATTCACTTTATAAGTTAAGTAAAAAATAAATTTTAATGAATAAATTTTTGAAATGAGGTATTGCTGAAAAATATATAAAACCAGAATTACTCATCACCATATTTCACTTTAGAGCAGACAGTTTAGTATGACAGGTTAATGTGATTTTGAAATCCAAAAACAATATTAAATAATTAATTAACATTTATTAAGTATCTAAACTTAATTTCTGCTTTCAAAAATTTTATATTTTCCATAACTTTATGATGATAATCAAAAAAATACAGGGAAAATATGTTTGTTAATTATTTAGTTACATTTTACGATGCCGATCCGGCTGGAGTTATTTTCTTCGGAAATACTTTCCGCATAGTTCATTATTCACTGGAAAAGTGTATGAATTCCGGCGGATTATACGACGATTTCTTTAACAATGAGATTTACACATATCCGGTTAAACAAACCTCGGCAGATTTTAAAAAACCTTTAAGTCCGGGACAGGAAGTTAAAATTAAATTCAGCATCCTGGAAATCCGCGAATCTTCTTTTTCGTGCGAATTTACAATTTATAACAACGATAATAATGTTGTAGCAGTTGTAAATACTGTCCACGTTTGCCTCGAGAAAAAGACGGGAAATAAAAAGCCGATACCCGAAAATATTTTACAGTTTATTAAAAATATTTAAAGCTTTTCTTTTTTCGGAATCGTTCAGCAGAAGTTTTCCCATTTCATTTATGGGTAATTTGCTGAACAAATATATTTTTTTAGGAATTTTATAATCAGGCAGATTTGAACGAAGATGTTTAAAAATATTTTCTTCAAAATCTGCTTTTTTATTTTTAACAGAAACAGCCGCGCAAATTATCTGTCCCCATTTTTCATCATTTTCGGCAAAAACAAATACTTCATCAATCTCATAAAAAGATTGCAGGATTTCTGCTATTTCTTCCGGATTCACATTTTCCCCGCCGGTAACTATCAAGTCTTCCCTTCGCGTTTGAATATAAATAAATCCCTCATCATCTTCATAACCATAATCCCCTGTAAAAAAATTCTTACTCTTACTCCTTCTCTTACTCTTTCCTAAATACCCCTTAAAAAGCGCATCCGATTTCACAACAAATTCTCCGTCGGCAGTAAATTTTATTTCGCTGCCCGGTAAAACTTTTCCTGAAGAAAGCGGGTGTTTTTTTAATTCATCGGGTTGCAGAAGCGTTATCATCGAGCAGGTTTCAGAAGAACCGTAAACTTTAGCAATCGGGAAATTTGAGGCAATAAACATTTCCAAATTAGCGGGTGTTGATGGTCCGCCGCCTAAAAAAATCATTTTTAACCCCGAGTAAGTTTTTTTAATTTTATTGATTACAGAAATCATTTGTGCGGGTACCAGCGAAATAAAGTTCGGGCGAAATTTCAAAATGCCTTCAATCAGTTCATCAGTTTTTAATGATTGCGGAAAAGCAAGTTTCCCACCGGAAAGAAATGCGCGGATAATAATCATCAATCCGCCGATATGATAAAACGGAAGCGACACAAGAAAAGTATCGCCGGGTTCAAATTTGACTGCCGAATTTGTGTTTTTAAAACTGTTTATCATATTTCTGAAAGAGTGGACAACCGCTTTTGGCTGGTTTCGTGAGCCCGAAGTAAAAATTATTACGGCATCTTTTGTCGGAAAAAACTTACCCGGCTCGGATTCGGGAACTACAGTTTTTTTTATTTTCGGAAACGGCACGAATGGTTTTTCAGTAAATCTGTCCGAAATGATAATTTTGCAGTCCGAGAATTCTGCTTGATAAATCAATTCTTCTTTAAGAAGTCGTGTATTCAGCAAAACCGGCACGGCGCCTGTTTCCCAAATTGCAAAGAGCATTGCCGCAAATTCAATCGAGTTAGCAGCGCAAATTGCAACTCTGTCATTTTCCTTAATTTTTTTAGACAGCAGGAAATCGCAGAAACCTGAAATCAATTCTCGCAAATCTTTTAATTTAATTTGCGTTTCCGCGTTTTCAAATACAATTTTTTCTTCGTTCCCGATTAAATATTTAAAAAGCCATTTATCCAAGTTAGGGGTTTTCATTTTACATGTTCCCTCAATGGATTTATATGCCGTAATTTTTCAGGCACAAAATTTATTTTAAAGCCGGAAACAGGAAAAGGATTTTCTATTAAGTCGCCGGCAAAAAAATCTCGTGTTGCAAGTCCGTGAGCGAATTTATGGTTTAACGAGGCGGCAAGCATAATCAACCAGCTGTTTCCCACAGAAGATTCGAACGAAGAGGAAATTATTAAGTTAACAGCATTTTCTTCTGCCAGATCTTTCAAACGAAAGAAATCCGAAAATCCGCCGAAAAGTGAAGGTTTGAGGACAATGAATTTAATCTTTCCGCAACTGACAATTTCTTCAGCGTCGTGAAGACATCTGACTGATTCATCGGCGCATAGCGGGATTTCGGAAATCTTTGAAAGCTTGATTAAGTCCTTGGTATCTGCAACCGGCTGCTCAATGTATTGAATGTTCAAATCTTTCAGTAAATCAATATTTTTAAGTGATTCTTCAAAACTCCAGGCTCCGTTTACATCCAACCGGATATTAAGCAAAGGAAAACTTTTCCGCATTTTCCGGATAGTATGTAATTCAGTTTGGTAATCCGAAATACCGGTTTTAATTTTCACTGTATTGCAGCCGTTGGAAATAAACTTGCGGATATTTTCTTCCAAAACTTCGGGATTGCTTAAACTGGTTACGGCATTTACTTTTACAGGATTTACAAAATCAACATTCAGCGCTTTAGAATTGTTTTTCAGTATTATTTGAGTTATCGCCTGATCGAATGCGAATTGAAGTGTTTTTGACCGGAACAATATTTTGCCGGGGGGGAATTTATCAGTTACATCAATTTTTTGAGGATTAAAACTGTTTAATTCTGTAATAATTTCAGATTCATTTTCCGAATTAAAACCTTTTAGCAAAGGAATATCGCCGAAACCTGTATTCCCGTTTTCATCGTTAATTTTAAGGATTATTCCGCGGCATTCTGAAATATTTCCGGCAGAAGTTATAAAACTGGTTTTTAACGGAAGCGAATAATTGTAATATTCCAATCCGCCAAGTTTCATAAAATTATACCGATTGCAAATAAAATTGCATAAATACCGGATAATTTTGCCGTCAGCTCAAGTGTTTTATTCAGCTCGCTGCCTTCTAATTTGTAAATCATTTTAACTAATTTTACCGAAAGCGGAAATGATAACAACGGCAGAAAGACAAAAGGACTGTTCTTAAATGTTATATAAACTACAAAAGGAACGAGATACGAAATTATCATAAAACTGACGTATTGAAGCCGTGTGAAAGTTTTACCGAGTTTTACTGCAAGTGTATTTTTTTTGGAAATCCGGTCTTCATCGATATCGCGGTAATTATTTACAACAAGAATATTTGTAACAAGCGCGCCGACGGGAATCGAAGCCCAGAATGCGAAAAGCGAAATATCTCCCGTCTGTACAAAATAAGTTCCGGTTGTTGCCACCATTCCGAAAAAGACAAAGACAAAAACATCACCAAGTCCGTTATATGCAAGCGGATATGGGCCCGCAGTGTATGCAAATCCGGCGGCGATAGAAACAATTCCAATAATTAATATCAGCCAGCCGCCTATATAAACAAGATATAAACCCAGTAGAAAAGCTGAAATAAAGGTTACAGCTATTCCGGCTTTCATTTCATTTACGGTCAAAAGTCCTTCAACCAAAGCGCGCCGCGGACCAACCCTGTCTTTTTTATCTGTTCCCTTCATAAAGTCGTAAAGATCGTTTACAAAATTGGTTCCTATCTGGATTAAAAGCGAGCACAACAAAGCTGCCGCTGCCGGAATGAATTTAAACGAACCGTCGTTAAAAGCAATCGCGCTGCCGACAATTACCGGCACAATTGCCGCAAGAAGAGTTTTGGGTCTGGCTGTTATAAACCAGATTTGTATTTTGGAGTTATTACTTAAAGAATTCATTGCGCAATATTAAGGCAATACTGCCTTAAAATCAACATTGCAGCAGGTTTTAATTTAGGTTTTCAGGAAAACAGTTGTAAGTTTTCAGCTATAAGTTATAAGTAAAAGCAGGAGTTAGATTTTCAGGGGATTAGGGTTTTAGGATTTTTCTTGATCATAATCTTAATCTCAATCCCTCCTCTTACTCTCGTCTTTTCCCGCAATTGTAGCAGATAACCGACGTAATAACAAACCCGCCGCTTTTAGTTTAGCGGTGGGTGAGTAATTTACTGTTTATACCGAGACGAATAACTTATGACGAGACTATAAAATCGAACAGAAAGTATTAACCAAAGTTTAAAACATTTCAACCAAGTCTTTTAATAACAGAACAAGTGCGTATACACCAATTGCAATACCAATATAACCATAAATTTCATATAGATTACCCATTTTACTTTTAAACACTTCTTTATCTTCTTTAACAAACAACTTTAACGTAAAACAAATCAAACCAACTATTAAAAGTATTATTTTATACGTCATTTTTTACCTATTTATTCAACTCGTTCTTCTGCAACTTCCTGTGAAGAATTGCTAAAATATTAACTTCTGGCATTAGTGTTTGTTCTATATAGCCAGCCTCATTTGGTGCGCTTTTTTGCCCCGGCAGGACTTTTATATATGGTTACAATTATGCACTTACCCTGTAAGGATGTATCGAATCCAATATGTTTTTATTTTTCTTCAATAATATATATATGTCGTACTGATTTTGTAAATTCAGCCATAATTCAACCGATGTGCCAAAATATTTAGATAATTTCAGCGCCATTTCCGGACTTAAATTTCTTCTTTTATTTATAATTTCGTTAATGGTTCTAAATGTTGTATTTACTGCTTTTGCCAGTTCAACCTGTGTAATTCCCATTTCTTCCAGAAATTCGGACCTTAGTATTTCCCCCGGATGTGCGGGTTCTCTTTTTATATTATTCATTTTGTCTCCTAATGATAATCGATAATTTCAACTTCAAAAGCGTTTACATCTTCAAAATAGAAAATTATTCTGTACTGATCATTTATCCTTATGCTGTATTTCCCCTTTAAATCACCTTTCAAAGCCTCTAATCTGTTTCCCGGAGGAACTTTTAAATCCTTTATAGAAACAGCAGCATTCAAATAATCCAATTTTCGTAATGCAGTTTTAATTATAACCTGATTCATTTTCTTACTTTTTCCGGTGAAGTACAATTCTTCGGTTTCTTTATCGGCAAATGATTTAATCATAACGAAATATAACGCTTGGCGTTATACAAGTCAAGTAAACTATTTTATCATAACTAACATATTCTGTTGTAATCAGGGGTTCAGGCAATTAGAGTAACAGGTTTTCAGGTTTTTAGGAAATTATGGTTTTAGGATTTTTTCTTGATCATAATCTTAATCTCAATCCCTCCTGAGGCGGGCAAGCTTACTCTCGTCTTTTCCCGCTGTTTTGAGTTCGCAGCGGGAGATGAGTTTTCTGTATTTCGTCAAGACTAACTCCTGACGGGACGTAAAAACACCTCATTTCAATCTGCGAAGATTTGATAGTCAGCCTTATAAATTGCAAAACGCCTTTTAACTTTGATAAATAAATGCTATATTTGTTTTGCGTTTTACGGGCGATATATTAAATCTCCCTTATATGCTTGAAATACATGTGCATTAAACCCCACGTTTTACGACAAGCCGCATAAATTACACACACATTAATAATCAAAGGATTAAATACTTGATAAACATTGCAGAGTTTAATAACTCATCACAGGAAACGGAAATTAATTTTAAATCATTAAATATTATTGAGCCTATATTAAAAGCCGTAGAAGAAGAAGGATATACAACACCAACACCAATTCAAAAACAAGCAATTCCAATTGTTCTTAAAGGGAAAGATGTACTTGGATGCGCTCAAACCGGAACGGGAAAAACAGCTGCTTTCGCGATACCGATACTTCAATTACTAAGCAAAGATAAATCTTTTACCAAAAAGAGGAAAATCAGAAGTCTTATTGTTACTCCCACACGCGAACTCGCTATACAGATTGAAGAAAGTTTTAAAGCATACGGAAGACATACCGGATTAAAATACACTGTTATTTTCGGCGGTGTCGGGCAGCATCCGCAAATAACAGCTCTGCGAAGCGGCATCGATATTTTGGTTGCTACTCCTGGCAGACTTTTGGACTTGATGAGCCAGGGTCATATATCTTTACGCGATATAGAACTTTTTGTTTTGGATGAAGCGGACAGGATGCTTGATATGGGTTTTATTCACGATATAAAAAAAATACTTGCAGCGCTTCCAAAGCAACGGCAGTCTTTATTCTTTTCCGCAACAATGCCGCCCGAAATTATAAAACTTTCTAACACAATTTTAAATAATCCTTCTATGGTTTCGGTAACTCCGGTTTCGTCAACAGTTGATATTATTAAACAATACATATATTTTGTTGATAAAGGAAATAAAAACGCGTTGCTCGTGAATGTGTTAAAGGATACAAATATTAAAACCGCGCTTGTATTTACACGGACAAAACACGGTGCCGATAAAGTGGCAAAAGTGCTTTTACAGAATAATATAAAAGCCGAAGCAATTCACGGGAATAAAGCTCAAAGCGTGCGGCAGAGAGCGCTTTCAAATTTTAAGGCGCAAACAACACGTGTGCTTGTAGCAACTGATATTGCTGCACGCGGAATTGATGTTGATGACCTTGAATATGTAATTAATTTCGAAATATCAAATATTGCAGAAACTTATGTCCACCGTATAGGGAGAACCGGAAGAGCCGGCGCTAAAGGCACAGCGCTTTCTTTTTGCGATGCAGAAGAAAAATCGTATCTGCGCGATATTGAAAAATTGACTTCAAAAAAAATAGATATAATTGATAATCATCCATTCCCGCTAAAAGATCATAATCCGGTAAAAACAGCAACCAGTCAGGGAAGAAGATGTTCGAATCCCTCACGGTTTAATCCTTCAGGGAAAAGCAGTCCTAAAAAACGTTTCGGAAATTCAAAAACTGCGTGGCAGGCTAAATAGTTTGTAATTTATAACTTGCTATGAATTTATTAAATGTTTGACTGAACATCGGAGGCAGTGAATAACAGTGCCTGGTATTCAGTTCCCAGTTATAAGTAAAAACAGGATGTCAGGGTTTCAGGAAATTAGGGAATTAGGTTTTTTGGGTTTTTCTTAATCATAATCCTGATCATATTCGTAATCTCTGCCCTACTACCCCAACAACAGCATTATAAATTACGCTTTGCCCTCATTTAGTTAAAAACAAACCTGTCGCTTTTGGGTTAGCGGCAGGTGGGTGGAATTTTTAGTTTATGCCGGAAGGAGTAATACCAGTTAATACTTGAATAATCCTGTTTTATAGAAAATCTATTATTAACTGTATTAATGCAATTACCCCTAGTGTAATGACTATATAACTATAAACCGAGAACAAGCGACTAAATGCGCCATTAAATATTTTTTCATCTTTCTTAAGATACATTTTAATTAGTAAAGTTATTAATCCAACAATAATAAATATTAACTTTAACCTCATCATTTTTCCTAATTGATTTTTTCTTCAGTTGTTAATTTAGTAGCTCCTGAAATTGCATTCACTAAAGGATCTCAAACTTTTCATCCTGTCAGGAGACAGCTACTTATTACACTTGTGAAAATAAAAAATAACATGTTTTAGGCAAATGGAGAAATTAGGTTTTAAGGTTTCAGTTATAAGTTTAAGGAAAAACAGGGGTTTGGGGAAACAGGAAATTAGGGTGTTGGGTTTTTTTACCTTACTCTTACTTCTTACTCATAATCTTGTTTCAACATTTTTCTTCGTAAATAGTATTATTTTTTTTATTATGCTTACATCAATAATAAGACATCCGGTATTTTATGAAGAAAGAAACAGAAGCAATCCGCAAGCAGACAGAAAGGACACAATACAGAGAACACTCTTCCCCTATTTTTTTAACATCAAGTTTTGTTTTTAACAGTGCCGAGCACGCCAAAGCAATTTTCGATGAAGAAGTCGAGGGTCATTCTTATTCCCGTTTTGGGAACCCGAACACGGAAGAATTTATTGAAAAGCTGAAATATCTTGAAGGATGTGAGGACGGCTTTGCATTTGCAACCGGTATGTCGGCAGTTTTTTCGGGTATTGCTGCACTTCTTAATTCAGGCGATCATATTGTAGCTTCTCGTTCACTTTTCGGCGCAACCCATTCTTTGTTCACAAAGATTTTTCCCAAATGGAATATATCGTGCAGCTATGTTGATATTGATAAACCCGAGACCTGGGAAAATGCAATAAACCCAAATACCAAAATGCTGTATCTCGAATCTCCTTCAAATCCCGGACTTGAAATTGCCGACTTAACTTACGCAGGAAAGCTTGCAAAAAAGCATAACCTGATTTTTAATATTGATAACTGCTTTGCCACGCCGGTTATTCAAACACCGGCAGATTACGGCGCCGATCTGGTTACGCATTCGGCAACAAAATTTATTGACGGACAGGGACGGGTTTTAGGCGGAGCAGTTGTAGGAAGAAAGGATTTAATAAACCAGATAAGGATTTTTGCCCGCACAACCGGACCTTCTCTTTCTCCTTTTAATGCCTGGATTTTATCCAAAAGTATCGAAACTCTTTCTTTAAGAATGGAACGCCACTGCTTTAATGCACTGGAAATTGCAAAAGAACTCAAAAAAAATTCTGAGATAAATTTTGTTAGATATCCGTTTCTGCCATCGCACCCGCAATTTGAACTTGCAAAAAAGCAGATGAAAATGGGCGGCGGTCTTGTTTCTTTCGAAGTAAAAGGCGGAGTTGAAAGAGCGATGAAATTTATCAATAATCTTAAAATGCTTTCTGTAACTTCAAATCTTGGCGACAGCCGCACAACAATTACACATCCTGCCACTACAACTCATTCAAAACTTGCGGAACAGGAAAGGTTGGACGTGAAAATTACACAAGGAATGGTAAGGATGTCAGTAGGTCTTGAAAATTACGAAGATATTCTTGAAGATATTTTTCAGGCATTAGAAAAATCAAAATAGAGGAAATATGAACGTTACATTAAAAAGAATTGACGATGCTTTCAATTTTGAAGCAAAAGGATCTTCCGGGGTTCCAATTTTAATTGATACGGGAACAGACCATGGCGGTAAAAACAACGGCGCCCGCCCGATGGAACTTGTGCTAATGGCTCTTGGCAGCTGCAGCGCGGTTGATATAATTGATATTCTTAAAAAGCAGAGACAGGAGATTTCAGATTTCAGAATTGAGATACAAAGCGAGAGAAGAAAAGAAAAACTGCCCGCTGTTTTTACCAAAATAAACGTGCATTATATTTTAAAGGGAAAAGCAGACCCGGGAAAAGTAAAACGAGCAATCGATCTTTCAATGGAGAAATACTGTTCGGTTTCCGGAATGCTTGATAAAACGGCTGAAATATCAACTTCTTTTGAAATAGAATAAAGTTTTTCTGTACATTTTTGAAAGCCGGATTTTAACAATTTTGGAGATTTATTTCTACTTGTCCGCCTCCGAAACTGTTTGCGGAAATTTCTGTTGAACTGCTTTCCGTTTCTTACATTTTTAATAAACCATATAACCGAGGCAGAAATGAACGACAGACTGAAATACTCACCTGTTTTAAAACTTATAACAATTTTGTTTTTAATTCTGATTTTAATGATTGCCTCTTTTATGATTCAGGATTTAATCCGCGAAAGAGAAACGCGCAGAGAAGAAGCTGTATTTGAAGTAAGCGAAAAATGGGGAAGAGAGCAGACTATTACCGGTCCAATATTATCACTTCCTTATGAAGTTTTTACAATCAACAACGGCAGAACTTTTACCGATAACGGAATTGCCAGTTTTTTACCCGAAATACTTAAAATTGACGGGAATATCGAAAGTGAAATAAGAAAACGCGGTATTTACGAAATTCCGCTTTACAACTCGAAACTTATCATTTCTGGGGAATTTAAAGCTCCCGATTTTACGGAGCTGGGTATTGACACAAATTCCATTAAGTGGGATAAAGCTGTAATGAACCTCGGAATTACAGATTTAAAAGGAATTAAGGGAAATGTTACTATTAATTTCGGCGGGAAAAAACTTAATACAAATCCAGGAATACAAAATAACAGATTAATAAAGAGCGGAATTACAGCGATAATTGGAGAAAGGTTAGAAAGTTCCGCAGCTATTCCTTTCCTAATTGAAATTGATTTAAGCGGAAGCAACAGAATTAATTTCATCCCCGCCGGTAAATCTACTGAAGTGAAATTGAATTCGAATTGGATAAACCCTGGCTTCTGCGGAGAATTTCTGCCGGAGAAAAGAAATATTACCGGAAATGGATTCAGCTCCGAATGGCGGATATCGCACCTTAACAGAAATTTCCCGCAAAGCTGGATCGGCACCGATGTTAACCTCGAATCGTCTTCTTTCGGAGTGGATTTTCTGCTTCCGGTTGATCAATACCAAAAAACTATGCGTACTTCCAAATACGATTTTCTTTTTATCGGACTAACATTTCTTGCGTTTTTCCTTATAGAAATTCTTAACAAAAAACACCTGCATCCTTTCCAGTACGCGATGATAGGTTTTGCCTTGGTTATTTTTTATCTTTTGTTGCTTTCGGTAGGTGAACAGACTAATTACGATTTTGCATTTTTCTTTTCAACATTAAGCAGTATTTCAGTTATTTCTCTTTACTCACTTGCTGTGCTAAAGGATAAAAAACTTGTGTTTGTAATTCTTGCTCTGCTGCTTATTCTTTACGGTTTTCTTTTTACAATTATTCAGATGCAGGATTATGCGCTTATTGTAGGAAGTATTCTCTTGTTTGTTGTTTTATCAATTGTAATGTTTTTAACCCGTAAAATTGACTGGTATTCAATAAATCAGCAGCAATAAACAAGTTATCTCCGGGGCTTTAAGCTCCGGAGACTTAACTTTACGCACCGCTTCCATTTTTAATTTTTCCGTAAAATGTATTTCCTGCTCTCACAAAAATCATACTCTGTATCATTGCAATTCTTCTGTTACGAGATTTAGTGAAAATAATCACAAATAATTCATTAAAGGAATTGTTATATTAATACTTAAATTTACAGGAGAAAATATCATGCTCAAAAATATTGTTTTATTTGTGCTTTTTAGCGCGTTATTATTTGCCCAGACAGGATGGGAAAGGATTACTGTGCCTGAAGGAGGATTGATTCAAACACTTGAAACTTCTCCCGACGGAACTGTTTATGCTGGAACTGACCGCGGCGGTATGTACAGATTTAATTCAGGAACTTCGGAATGGAAACCGATAAACAGCGGACTGCCTTACGACGCAACAATTCATGATATACTTTGCATAAATGATAACGAAATTTTTATAACTCCGTATTCCGGCGGAATTTATTATTCTTCCGATAAAGGCGAAAACTGGGAAGAGCGTAATAGCGGTTTGGATTTAACATATTCGTATAATAATCTGGCTGTTTCGCGGTTCGATTCCACTTCGGGGTTTATTTATGCAGCCGGCGGCAACGGAGTTTATATTTCCCGCGATAAAGGATTAAACTGGTCGCGTCTCGGACTTTCATCAGTAATTCGTCTGGCAATTAATAGCAAGGGTTATATCTTTGCATCTAAGCTGAATTCTTTATATCGTTCAACAGATAACGGACAAAACTGGGAAATAAAAACAACAGGATTTGCTTACAATTTCGATATTTATTCGCTTGCTGTATCAAATCATCAAACATCGCGCGATTATCTTTACGCAGGAACTTACGCAAACGGAGTTTACCGGTCCACAAATGACGGAGATAATTGGGAAGCTGTTCACACAGGAATTCCTATGGACGACAGAGGACACGGCGTGCTGGATTTAAAGGTTGATAATTCCAACGGAAACGTCTACGCTGCTTTTTATTCCATTTCGCGCGATACTACCGGAGGAATTTACATCAGTACTGATTCGAGTGAAAGCTGGATCCGGAAATATAACGGACTCCCTTCTCCCTTTACGATGTATGCGGTTGCAATTTCGGGCAGCAAAATTTTTGCAGGTGTAAATAATGAAAGTCAGCCAGGAGGAATTTACGTAAGCAGCAATTCAGGAGATAATTGGGAATTTACTTCAAACGGTATGAATAATATGCTTTATACCGCTTATTATAAAGGGAATAATTATCAGCTTGCAGGCACTTCTTTCGGAACAATTTATAAGAATGATAACGGCGCCGGCTGGCAGATTGTAAAATCGAATATGGGATTGGTAAACAATTTTATAAAGATTAATAACGGAAATTTACTTGCTTTATCCATATATCGTAGTTCCAAAGAAGGCGGATTATACAAATCAACTGATAACGGCAGCAACTGGGAAAAAATTACTTCTGTGTTTTCTTACTATCTTGATTGTTATGATATTATTGAAACTGCTTCCGGATTATACCTTGCTTCTTCGGATGGAGTTTGCAAATCCACAGATAATGGAGATAATTGGGTAAAAATTAATGAAGGACTTGAAGATGAAATTGTTGTTTATTCTATTGCAAAACTTTCAAACAATAATTTAGTTATCGGCACAAACCGAGGAATATTTTATTCTGCAAACAGCGGCGAAGAATGGCTTCCGGTAAATTCCGATTTACCTGCTTCATACCATGGATGCTATTTTGTAACAGAATTAAATAACGGTGAGGCTTTAGCGCACACTTACAGAGTTGATAACGGAGAGTTTGCCGTTTATATTTCTTCAAATTCAGGCACAAGCTGGACTAACACAAATTCAATCCCTACGAATATGAATATTGCAGCATTGGAAACTTCGCCGGACGGAATTATATGGCTTGCCTCGCAGTCTTCGGGTGTTTTCAGAAACGGCGATAATACTTACAGTAATTGGGTTGAAACAAACGATAATTTATATAACAGGATTTTAACGAACCTTTCTATTTCCGAATCAGGAACTGAGATATATCTTTGCACCTATGCAAATGGTATCTTTTCGCTGGACGAAACAACAGTTGATGTGGAAAAATCTGAAGAGAAGAATAAGACTTTTGTTCTTATGCAAAACTACCCAAACCCTTTTAATCCTTCTACAATGATCAGTTACCAATTACCAATGAACAATTTTGTTACTTTGAAAGTATATAATATGCTCGGTCAGGAAGTAGCAACACTTGTAAACCGGCAGCAGCCAGCCGGAAATTATGAAGTGAAGTTCGATGCTTCGAACCTTTCTTCCGGAATTTATTTGTACAAATTACAGGCAGGTGAATTCAGTTCGGTTAAGAAATTAATTTTGATGAAATAGTTTTTTTAGGGTTTCAGGAATCGGGTTTTTAGGCAATTAGGTAAACCTTTTTGAAAAGTATCACAGGGAATATGTCTTCGTGATACTTTTGTTTTAAATGGTTTATCTCCTCCCCTTTGCTAAAGGGGAGGTCGGTTTACCCGGCATCTGTCGGGGGAGGGGTTCAGCCTTCCACTATTTTTATTTCTTCTTCGGTCAGTCCGTAAAGCTCGTAAACCAATCGGTCTATTTCGGCTTCAAGCAAGCTTGTATCTGCCTTGGGGTTTTCTTTTTTGGCAAGCAGGATTTGATCGACCTTCTCTTTAAATACTTCTTCCTGTTCAGCGCTAACTTGTTTAACCGGGATTTCTTCGAAAAAAACTTTACTTAATTCCCTCGTTCCGCCAAGTAATTCAGGAAAATTATCTTTGAAACAATACTTAAATAATTTAGAATTTAAAAAAGATATTAAGTATTTAAGTTTAGCCCCTATTAAAATAAAACACTTTTGATTTGTATAATATTTTTCTTCATCATAAACAAAAGGCAAATACTTAGTCATATTTGGGTAAACAATTTTTGGTTTTTCAAATTCTTCCAAATATGCACAATTCCTTAAGTTTGTCCAATGATCTCCTTGATCGATTCTTTTTAACAAATTATCTTTAAATGATTTAAAGTAATTAAAAATTGTCGGGAATTCATTTTCAATATCAATCCTTTTTATGCCTTTTTCTTTAATTCCATTATGCGAATTTATCAACCACAAATTTTGATAATCAGGATACCATTTCTGTATATCTCTTCCTCTTAACATTGGCTTTAATAGTTCTGCATTTTTTGGGTCTTTAGCAATAAGTTCATTTTTGGTTTTTTCATCAATTACAAACGCTTCATTTAGTCCGGTTTTTATTCCGTAATTTATTGTAATATCCCAATTCTTTAATTTTATCCCTTGTGCTTCTACTTTTAGTTTTATCTTCGTAACAATATCGCTTTCAAAGGACCAGGTATTTTCCGGAAGGTTATTTTGCATTATAAACTGCGAATTTTGCTTAAGGTAATTTTCAATGTCTCCATTAAAATCCTTTTCAATTTTACAGTGCACAAAATTTGAATTTTCCTGAATGGATTTGTTAAAAGTTAAAATTGCAGGGTCAACAGTAGCTTCATCAAAAACTGAATAACCTCCGAAATCAATAAAGTTTATCAAACGGGTATTATCTTTTAAAAAGCTTCTCATAACACTGCCATAATTTGTGCGGGTAAACTTATTGGAAATAATAAATTGAAAAGCTCCGTCTGTTTTAAGAATTTTATAACCGAGTTCAACAAAATAAGTAAGCAAATCTGCAATTGAATGGTAGATTTTGTAATTCTCTTTGAGAAGTGATTTTATATCAGCAAATTCTTCCTGTCTTATATACGGCGGATTTCCAATCACGACATCGAAGCCTTTGAAATTTCCTTCGTAATCCAGCACTTCGGGGAACTCGAACCGCCACTCGAAGGCGTTCTCGTAAATTTTATTGTTCTTAATTTCCTCAATTTCGGTTTCAAGCTTTTTTATTTCGGCAGAAATTGTATTTACGTCTTTCTCCCATTTTTCCTTTTCTTTTTCGGTCAATGCAAACAGGCTGAACTGGTTGTTCAGGTTATATAAATCGCCCGTAAGCTTTTGCTTGCGCAAAACTCTTCTGTCCTTTGCCGATATTTCCGAAACAAAATCGCCTTTAATAGAATTTATCAAGCCTTCCATTTCGCGCTTTTCATCTTTTGTACGGGCATTCCGGTAAGTCATAACAGCGGCGCGGTAGCTTTCCACGCTCCATTTGCTTTTCTTCAAAGCAGTTTTAATATCGGCATCCAGCGGGTAACGGCTTATCAGCGAATTTCCCTGTTTAATGTTAATATCAATATTGGGCAGGGTTTCAAGCTGTTTTGTTCCGGGCAGATAATAAGCGTTTTTAAGCAGCTCAATCCACAAGCGCAGCCTGCAAATATTTACGGAATTAGGATTTATATCCACGCCGAAAAGGCAGTTTTCAATAATTGTCTGTTTCTCGTGAAAAAGCGTTTCCTGCAATTTTTGCAAACGCGGTATTGTTTCGCCTTTATCGTTAAGATGATAATTAAAAAGTTCGCCGGTTTCATCATCGGTAATAATTAATTCGTCGTTTTCAATCTCGATGCTGCAACCCTGAAGTTTGCCGCCGTCGCGGTAATTTAATACGCCAAGTTCGCTCTTTATTGCAATAATTTCATTCAGCGCCGATACCAGAAAATGTCCGCTCCCCACTGCGGGGTCGCAAATTTTAAGACTGTTAATAATCCGGTTGGCTTCTTCTCTTCCTTTCGCGCTCCGGTCAATTTCCCGCTTCAATTCTTCAAAATTGTTAAAAACATTTTGGCTTGCTACACGCCATTCTTCCGTTCCTACCGGGCGTCTTCCTGTTCCTACACGACGTTCTTCTATTCCTACCGGACGTTCTTCTGTTGCTACGGGGCGTTCTTGTGTTGCTACCGGACGTTCTTCCGTTCCTACAGTGCGTTTTCCTATTCCTACGGCATTTTTTGAATATTCCTCGTTAAATTTTTGCACTACTGCCCGGCGGATAGTTTCGCGGCACATGTACATTGTAATAAAACCGGGCGTAAATATGGAGCCTTCCTTGTAGCCGTTAATCTTTTCAAAAATTCTGCCTAAAACCGAAGCGTTAATTATAGTTTTGCTTTCTTCCTGAATTTCGCTGCTCCCGGCATCGGCTCCAAAATTGTGCGCATCCAAAAATTCCAACAGATATTTCAGCGTGGAAACTTCGCCTTTCCGTTTTTTCTTTTGCCCGTCGGTTAAAACCGTTGCGGAAAAATATGTTATTTTGTGGCGGTCTTTTAATCCGCTTATATCAATTGCCTTTCTTTCCAATTCGCTGAGTTCAAAAAGCGAGCTGTTAAGATAAGGAATTCCTGAAAACTGTTTAAGAATGTCGCCGCCGCGGTTTTCCGGTTTCTGTGCTAGTACGTCGTGAAAAAGTTCGTGAAGAATATCGAATTCGGTAATAATTCCCGCATCAAGAAATTTATATTTCTTATCCCCTTTATTATAATTTATAAGCTGCGCTTCCAAAAGTTTAAGGATAAGAAGCCTGTTAATCCAGGTTATGTTAAGTTCGAGTGCAATGTTGAACATTTGCTCGCCTTTTTCACTTCCGTATCTGCCCTTGTTTATCTGGTTTAAAACGTCCTTTGTTTCTAATTTGCCTAAAGTGTTTTCCAGCAGAGCGCCGTTTTCGCGAGTTTTTTCATCTTTCCGTCTGATAATTTTTTTGCTGCCGTCTTTAACTTCTTCAAGCCCAATAATGTGCAGAAGCTCATTATAAAACGGACGGTTTAGCGAATTGCTGTCGTTGGCAAAAGGTTTTTTAAGCAGGTTTTCCGGCGAAAACAACTTAAAAAGCAGCGCAAGTTCCTTTTCATTTTTACCGTAATTGCGCAAATCGAAATACGTAAACTCAATTTCCTTATCGCACTTATTTAAAAATGCCCTGGCAATTTCATCGTAAAAATGCGGTGTGTTCGAACTTACCTTTTGCTTGTTGTTCCAGTCCTCATAACTCCTCCGCAAATCCGTGTTTCTGAAAAAGATATTTTCGAACGACACGGCATCAAAAATAAACCACTCGTAAATATTTGTAATTACAACGTGTTTAATCTCGTCGTTTTTCTCTTCAATCCTTTCGCGGAAATAATAAAGCATTGCCTCGTGCATAGCTTTTGCGTTAAGGTTTGTTTTAGTAATCATTTCGGAATTTTTGAGCGGATGTTTAACCTCAATAAGCGCCCCGGCTTTACTTTTGGAATCGGCTCCGGAATAAATTACGAGATCGGCGCGGTCTTTTGTATTTACGCAATTGTTCTTGTAAAAAGTGTTTCTCAAAAAGTTGGAAAGAAAACCTTTGTTGTGCTCTTCGCTTTCGTTCAGGTTTATGGAATTCAGAATATTTTTAAGCTCGTTAATAAAAAAATCAAAATCAGCGCGCAGCGGCTTAAGCTTAAGATATGCTTTGCTGATTGATTTACCCGGCGGATTTGCAATAACTTTCATAAACAAAAATTTTATATGCGATTGAATGTTTCAAAAATAAGAATATCCGCCGCATAAAACAAAAAAAGATTCGTGATTTGAAAGAAATATTGACACAGCTTATCAAATCCGATTTTATTTGTCCGATAATCGATTTGTTAAAACACTTAAACCAAAAGGAATTAAATATGAAATTGTTACAAACTTTACTCTTTTCTTCGCTGATTTTGCTATCGTGTGTAAATTTCAGCTTTGCTAATAACGGAATTTTAATCGGATTGCACTATAATAATTCCAATTTCAGGCAGACTGAACTCGGTATTGATGCAAACCGCAATAAAGAATTAACAACAAATACAGGGGAAATAGTTTATAGCACTTCCGATAATACTCCTTCCGCAGGGGCGGCAACACTTTATACCTGGGGATGGAATAACGGTAGCGGTTCAAAAGCGTGGGCGATTAATTTAACCAGCACCGGGTTCGAAAATCTGGCAATTTCTTTTTACCAAAAAAGCCGGGCACAGCTTGTTGGTGTTTGGGAATATGGACCGCGGGATTTTAAATTACAGTACAGCACAAACGGCAGCAGCTGGTCGGATGTTTCCGGCGCAAGTTATGCGCTTACTACAACCTGGCAAGAGTTTGAATATACTTTACCTGAAGAATGTGAGAACCAAACTACCGTTTATCTCAGATGGATAATGACAAGTAATACTTCTATAAACGGAGGAGCAATTGCAACGGGAGGTTTATCGGATTTTGCAGATTTTTATATTTATGCAGATGAAATTCCGCTACCGATTACTGATATTTCTTTAAGCAATACAACAATTAGCAGCGGACAGCCGTCAGGAACAACTGTCGGCACTTTAAGCGTAACCGATGCTAATATTTGGGATACGCATACATATTCCTTAATTGCGGGAACAGGCGATACGCATAATTCCAGTTTTTCAATTGACGGAAACGCCCTGAAAACTTCGGCAATACTTACTCCGGGTAATTATTCAATCCGTGTTAAAGCCGATGACGGCACATATAGTCGTGAAGAGAATTACACAATTATTGTTTCAACCTATCCAATTGTAACAGTTGGCGATCCTGCTTGGAATAGTGATACTTGGATTACCCGGGTTCAATTCGGTACAATTGATAAATCCAGTGGAATGTCCGGTGAAAATAATGCGCTTGGATATAGCGATTTCACTTCAGAGATAACCGATGCTGAACAGGGCGAAACAATTGGGCTGACAATCACGGCAAACGTAGTAACAAGTTATACAGAAAATATTCGGGTATATTTTGACTGGAACCAGGATTATGATTTGACAGATGATGGTGAACATTTTGATCTGTTAACAGGCAGTAGTGCAACGGGAGAATTATCCCCCACACTTAGCATCAGCATCCCGGCAGATGCAGCAGAAGGCAATACATTGATGAGAGTTGTTGTGGATAACGGAAATGCTCTTGCTCTTGGCGTTGCGGACTATGGTGAAGTTGAAGATTACACAATTAATATAGGCGGAGCTCTTCCAGTTGAACTTATTACTTTCACTGCATCAGTTTCCAACGAGAAAGTTACATTAAACTGGAATACTGCAACAGAAGTGAACAATTACGGATTTGAAATTGAACGCTATGCGCAAAGCGCAGATCGCAAAGGTTGGGAAACACTCGGCTTTATTGAAGGTGCGGGAAATTCAAATAGCCCGAAAGAATACTCGTTTACTGATAATACTACGGCAGCTTCGACTCCGCTCAGCTACCGGTTGAAGCAAATCGATCTGGACGGTTCTTTTAAATATTCCAACGAGATTGAAGTTAATGTAGAAAATCTTCCAACAGAATTTGCATTGGAACAGAATTACCCGAATCCTTTCAATCCGGTTACAACTATTAAATATGCAATCCCAACCCCTCCTACTTCCTCCCCTTTAGTAAAGGGGAGGACTGAGGTGGGGTTTGTAACTTTAAAAGTTTTCAACCTCCTCGGTCAGGAAGTAGCAACTCTTGTAAACACACAGCAGCCCGCCGGAAATTACGAAGTGAAGTTCGATGCTTCAAATTTGTCTTCCGGAATTTATTTGTATAAATTACAAGCAGGAGATTTCAGCTCGGTTAAGAAATTGATTTTGATGAAGTAGTTATTCATTCTTAATTATTAATTATTAATTATAAAGTCCGGCTTTGTCCGGACTTTTTTATTTATGAAGCTTTTTAAAGATCAGAAAATTTCAATCTTCCTTTTCGATAAATATTATATCGCTTAAAGTGATTTCTTCTTTTTCAAATTGGAATTTTTCGAGTTTTGTTTCATCAAAGGTGTTGAGGTAACCTGTTATTTTTTTCTTCATTTCAGCAATTTCCGCCCGCAGTTTCCAATGCCCGCCCGATCTATCGTACAGTACAAGAAATAAACGGTTTTTTAAATGTTTGCGCTGCTGCTGACTTTGGTTAAGGTAAAGCCATTCTATTAAAATGCGCTTATTATTTTTTGCGTGTTCATAAGAATGCGGGAAATTCTTTGGGAAAATTGCTGTCTTGTGATCAAACCGGATTCCCTTAATCGTAAAGTCAACAAGTCTGTCTTTTTCCATAGCGTGATGTACAAAATCGAATGAGCAGAAAATTCTTTCTACAGCCATTGCCGACCAAAAAGTAAACCAGCGGTTTATTGCATAATTAAAATAAGCATCGTGTTCTGGATGATATTTAAATTCATATTCTATTTTCTTTAACAAATCATTAAAAAAGAATGTATGATAGATAAAATTAGTTTTCCTGTCCATTTCGTCATTTTGCTTTGTCCCCCATTTATAAGGATAAACAAGACGCTTTTTTAACTCTATTTCGCGGATAAGCAAATCCATACTATAAAAGAGTAAGATTAGGAATATGAGCAAGATTTTTATTAAACCATTTTAACATCAATCTTTTTGCCGTTAAAAGGACATTTGAAAAATTATCGTTTAAAAGTCGAATGAGAAAAGCGTCCCGAAGGGAAAAGAAAAGTTGTTTGATCCCGCTTCCTTTTAAATATTTCAAAAAGCGGGAGAGTTCTTTTCTTTTAGCTTTTCGAGTGAGGACTTTAGATAATTTTTCAGCAGTCTTGACTTTTTGGTTCTTTTGTGTCAAGACAAAAGATCAAGAAAGCAGCTCGTTAAATGTTGTGTTTTGTGTTTGTTTTTCAAACAGAGTAAGATTATGATTATGATTAAGAAAAAGACTGCCGACGGATACAAAGTTCTTATTCTTGCTCTTATTCTTACTCATAATCTTACTCTTGTTCTTGTTCATTTCTTTTCAAATAGAAAAATGTACTCGTGCTTAAAAATATAATAGCCGCCGGCGAGCGCGCGGTACCGCCAAAGTTCTTTTTGTCCCCGTTTTCCGGCAGTATCTTCAAAGTTTTTTACTATTGTCGATTTTAACTTGTAACCCCGTTTCAACACTTCCTGCATCGTAAGAAAACCCAGCGGAATCAATTCCCCTTTTTGATATTTATCGCCTATAACAACTGCAAGATATCTTCCTTTATCGAGAAACGGCGTAAAGTTATCAACTATTTTGCTGAACGCTGAAAGAAAATCTTCAATAGATTTTTTGTTTGAAAGATCGCGCTGGTCTTCGCTGAATTTTATAATATCCCAGTAAGGCGGATGCATAATTACAAGCTGAAAGGATTTTTTATTTCTTCTATGCAGTTCCTGTTTCAGATTTACTTCGGAACTGTCGCCAATTATTACCTCCTGAAAAGTGTTTGTCGGTTTTAAGACAGGATCTTTGCTGATAAGCTCTTTTGCAGTATATGCAACATTTTCCTGAAGTTCAATCCCCAGAGCGTTTCTGCAAAGTCTTTTGCACTCAATCAACGAAGTTCCGCTGCCTAAAAAAGTATCCAGCACAAGTTCGTTTTCTTTTGTAAATCTGCGAATCAGCTGATTAGGTATCTGAGGAATAAAATTCCCCCAGTAATCAGCGGTATGTTTTCCCGTTGAATCGCGTTTTTCAAAAAGCCAAAGACTATCGGTAAGCAAATCATCATATTCCTTCCAGCGGTTCAGATTTATATCGTTGATTTTTCCTGAACGAACTTCCGTAAGGCTTTTAATCAGTCTGCGGATGTAATACATCGACCTTTCCAGCGTCTGGGTTTTTTCAATCTGCTTCAAGTCCTTTATAATCGAAAACACAAAAGCGTTGTCCTCTTCCGATGCAACTTCGCTTTCTTCATCGTCATCTTTAATATAAGTTATAGAAATGTGATTTATCAGCCAGGCAATTTCGCCTTTTATGTAGTCGATATCATCAATTTCAATCAGGCGTTGCAGTGTTGCGGTTATTTCTTCTGTTTCTATGTGCATATATTGTTTTTTTTAATTTCTTGATAAGCAAATATAAATATTACGGATTAGTTATCATAAATGATGTTACTATATTCTCTTTTCATACTTTATCCCGAATTTTCGGTGAAATATTTTATTTCATCAGTTAACTCAACATATTCATACTTTTCCTGCAGTTTAGCAATTTCTTTCAACTGATTCCGGCAGAAGTCTTTATATTTTTCCGAAAATTTATCTTTTGGTCTGTGATTTAATGCAGCGTAAATTTTCCCGAAATCGCCGATTGCTTCATCCGCCGTTATGCTTATTTCTGCCGATAGAAATTTTTCCCAAATGTAATCAATCGCCTGTTTATTTGGATGAAGTAAATCCTCAGCGTAAAATCTGTAATCGCGTAAATCGTCCATCATAATTTCGTAAGCCGGAAAGTAACGGCAGTTTTCATAATTTTTAATTATTTCCGATATTCCTAAAAGAAGCGAAGCTTTGCTCAACTGATTTTCGAAAGCGCCGTCTTTCCAATGCCGTATCGGGCTGACGGTAAATATGAATCTCGCATTTCCGTTTACTTTTTTTATTTCATCTAAAAGAAATCTGCTTTCTGAAAAAACTTCTTCCGGTGTAAGCCGTTTTCTTTCAAATTCCGAAGAAGACAGCTTGTGGCAGTTCGAAACCGTCATTCCGGTTTTGCGGTAGTTGTAAATGTAAGATGTTCCGTAAGTTATTATTACAACATCGGCGCTTTTCAGGAAAATTGCAGAAGTCTCTATCTGCTTCTGTACTTGGCTGAGTGTTTTTTCTTTTTCTTCCGATGAAAAAAAACTGTCGTGATAAAAGCTGTGCCACTCGCCGGAAAACTTAAAAAGGTCGGCCGCCGTAAAATTGCGCGAACCGGTAAGAAGCTGCACCGACTGTCTGATTGAAACGGGATTATACAAAACTCCGAATGGATTGCTTAA
>Ga0123335_1001262_pt1 | contig 41611 bp, 42 predicted proteins | sample BiotimSIPDNA_2_FD_89707 | JGI IMG/M metagenome (GOLD analysis project Ga0123335, IMG submission 89707) | Anaerobic biogas reactor microbial communites from Washington, USA - Biogas_R2 time_0 SIP DNA | ecosystem: Engineered > Bioreactor > Anaerobic > Unclassified | place: Washington, USA...
AGAATCTCGCAATCCTAATAATAGGGCATTGGTCTGGCAGAGTGGTCCACTTTTTCGCTAGCGTTTTTCACCTCCTTGGTTCAGTTTTAGTCTAGCGTTTATAGTTTCTTCATCTTTTTCGTTATCGGGCCCATTTTCCGACATCCTGAATAGGTCGGCAGCGTCTTGAATGGGTAGGCTGTTAAGCCATACTTCTTCTTCCTTGCTCCATCCCCCACCCTTGGGCTTATTATACTTTCCCATATTAAACTCTCCTCTCGATTTAATAGCACTTGCAATTTAATCTCCCTTGATCCACAATGATTGTACCATTAATGTCCGCAGAATGGGAGAGATACAATGGGCAACAAAGAAACGCTGAAAATCCCTGTAATTCGTGAACGCTTCGAAGAAGCGTTGATGCTCAGAAAAACAAGTATAAGAAAACTCGGAGACATCTCTGAAATAGAACGAACTGAAAAGACAATAAGACGATACTTGAGTAAAGGAGAAATGCCCCCTGATTTACTCGATAGAATAGGGAAATACCTTAATGTTGATCCTGAGTATCTTTCTGGTGGTTATGGTCGAGGATTAGATAAAATAGAAGATAAATATACAAGGACCGTCTTAAGGTCGCAACTTAAGGCGGAGAGGTTTCCTTATCCATATCTCAAGAGTGAACAAATGAAGCTCGGATATGAGGAGTACTTTGAACACATATTAATCATGCATGATATATCTATGAACCAGTTCTTAAATCTTCCCAGTGGGCAGCGCCAAGAACTGCAATTGGAAATCGAGAGGGCTATAGCATCAGTAATTTCAAAACACTTCAAATGTGATGCAAGAGGAAGAGAAGGTTTACCTGATCTCCAGTATCTAGAAGTAATGATTGGCAATGATGATCCCATCGATAATGAGAATGGCATTACTTGGCGTGCTGGCGGGGAAGCTGACCGCAGAGATTGATTAACCATCAATGATGGGCGCATTGATTTCTTACCGAATCAATAATTTTGCAGATGAGTGGGATAGAAAATTATGAAAGACACACCCCAGCCTGAAATCGTTGAAAGATTGACTAGGGGTGTGCATTTGTATCATTTTATAGTAGGGTAGCCAGAACAACAGCGAGTTTTTTACTCGACAAAAGACCCGGAAGGGTCTTTTGTGTTTTAGTGCTCGGAGAGGTTGGGGAGCCGTGGTATAGATGATGTTCTGTTCGGATAGAGTCTGTGCTAGACTGAAAAATTAAAAGCTAGTTGGAATAAATGCTAATGTGGCATATCGGTCTGCAGCATCTTTACTATCAGCTTTGATAAAACCATCCGGTCATCATCATCTGCAACTTTCCATAACTCCTGCAGCAGTCTTTGCTCCCTGTTTTCCGGGTCAACGGATGCCGATAGTATATTACCAATTTTTACTGCTATTTTTTCGATAGTTTTTTGCGATAGACCCACTATTTCCGCTATTGATACGGTTTTTGCCAGAGTCCCTTTCCATTGGTCCCATTCCCCGAAAGTCTCAGAATTGTTTATTTCCATGTAAGAGCCCTCCTTTAAAATCTTGTTAATTATTATGCCTTAAATAAGGTTTAACTATCAGGGTGTGTGAAGTCTCAAGTGAACATGGAAAAAGGATTTGACAAAAAAATATAGGTAATGCATTATCTATATAGGTAATATATTACCTATATAGATAGAACTCTGATTGAATATTATAAAGGCGGGTGTTTATTCTGAAACCTGATAAAACAAATTCAATTCCCGACGAGCCAATGATCTTTGCTTTACTTCTAATAATCTCAAATAGGATTAACACATTGCTAGAGAGAGAATTTAAGGAATTTGATGTGACAACAAAGCAATGGTTTTTATCCGAGACTATTCATAGTCTGTTTGACTATCCTCCGACTATGAAAGAGGTAGCTAGCGAAATGGGAAGCTCTCATCAAAATGTTAAACAAGTAGCTTTAAAACTTCAGCAGAAAGGTTTATTAAAACTAGAAAAAGACAAAAAAGATGCTAGGGTCACCAGATTGAGTTTGACAGAGCAGAGCCATGACTTTTGGGAAAAAACAGCTCCGAAAGGCACAATTTTTCGAGAAAATATGTTTAAAGAAATAGATAAAAATGACATAGAAACGACAAGAGCACTACTCGAAAAAATGCTATCAAATTTGACTGAAATTGAAAACGGGTTTGTAAGAGAAAGTTAACAATGCGCTGAGCGATCGCGGTATAGGGAGTAAGATATTATGAAAAAGATGAAGTTGCCGAAAACAATAGCTATCATATTGATTTGTGTTCTTATTGATATAGCGCTTCATTCTATAACAAGTGCATACAGCACTATGCCAGAAAACCCAAACTACAGCAAATTAGCAGCTTTGGTCGGAACAGAAATTATTGCTACTCTCTGGGCATTACTTGCCTTCTCAGGTGCCGCTTGTGTGTTTTATCGATTACAAACTAGTATACCTGGGGTTGGGCTTTCAAAAGGACTTCGTTACGGAACTGCAATATCGTTGCTTTGGCTGTTTGCCATGTTGGAGGGAGTGGCCCTTTTTGGTAATGAAATAATCAACGAATTTGTGGTTGGGCTTAGTGATGCGATACCTGTTTTTTTAATGGGTGTTCTATTGAGCTTGTCTACGCCGAAAAATAGGAAGGGTTTTGAATTAAAGCTGTTGACTCGTAATCAAAAGATACTGGTTGTATGCGTATTCACCGGGGTATTTTTTATTGGACGGTATATTGCATATGTCACAGGAATGATCCAATCGGGACATCAAACAAGCCCGTTATATACATGTTTATGGACATTACTTATGGGTGCATGTATTGGGGTAGCCTGCATTCTGCTAGGGAATCCCGGAAATGCTTTGTCCCTGAAACGCGGGGCATTAAGATTTAGTATTCTGTTTTTTGGGGTTAACTGGGCTACGTTCCTAGCTTTTATGCCCCTCTTGTTCTCCGGCTTTATAATCGATGTTATGTCAAGGATCATTATAGACATTTTTCTTGTAACCATTGGATATTACTTGGCGTTTAATCCCAAGATCGAAATATAGAAAACTAGATGCTCCAGCCCCTTTTCTTTATTAATTTGGATAAAACTTTGTCGAAATGATCAAGATATGTTCAACAAACAGAAGCGAGAGGTACTGAAAATACTTAAGTACCAATGGCTCGTCTTGCTTTTCGTTGATTTTTCGCATTGCAGTTTAGAGGAGGGTGCATCATGAACAGCGGATCATATGAAGAAATCATGAAACTGGCTATCAAGGATGAAGTTGAGGCATTTGAATTCAATAATTCGGCAGCACAGAAAGTCAGTGACCCCTCCTTAAAACAAATATTTTTAGAATTAGCCAATGAAGAAAAGAATCATCGACTTATTCTTGAGGGATTTTTAAATCATCCGTCCAAACCGTTAAAATTCAGTAAGGTAGTCGACTATAAGATCGCAGACACCATAAATTCACCAATCTTAAGCATCGATATGAAACCGGCTGATGCAATTGCACTAGCGATAAAAAAAGAGGAAGAGGCAATGAACGTTTATTCCCTGTTTTCTCAAAGCAGCTCCGAACCTGAACAGGCCAGAATTTTTGAAGAATTGGCTACAATGGAACAAGGTCATAAGGTCAAGCTAGAAGAGCTATATACGAATATGGCATTTCCTGAAGTTTGGTAAAATATAAATAGAATAAAAAGCCCCGACCACTTATTAACTGAACCCAGTTCATAAGTAGTCGGGGCTTTTACCTGTCGGAGCTGCCCCTGCTCCTTAGAGCCTGCTTATTCTTCTGGTATCGAACCGGAGCTGGTAGTTCTGAATCTGATGGTAACGGTTTCTCCTAGCTGCATACCATTTCTGGCGGTTAAACCGGGGAGTATTACCAAACGGTAATCGGTCAAAGGACTAAGAGTATTTGTCGGACTTACAAAAATATTGCGGCGTAAAGCCCTATCAGATGAGCGGATTACATTGATACCAATCCTGGTGTTGCCGCGAAAAAGCCTGATTTGATTTTTATTATTGATCCATACAGAATCGTCTACCACATTGAGAGTGAAAACCAGCTGTATCCTTGGATTTCTTGATACACCTGTAGCGCCATTACGAGGTACCGATCTTACAAAGTTAAGTGGATTTGTACCGGCCATAATGCAGACCCCTTTCATTTAAAAAATACATAGACTATTCGCTACTGCTGTAAGCTATGCAAAAAAATGAATCCCGGTCACAATAACCGGGTTATTTCTATTGGAAATAGGGGCTGTTTTTTCCAGAGCGGGCCGAGCAGTTATCATTCACTTATATAATCAGGAACACTAATCATCCTGGTCAAATAAACTAAAGCAGCGAAAAGTATTGGAGAAGAGGTTATAAAGAGTTGAAAGATGAATATGCCGAATGGGCACAAACCTATGATAAATTCGGATCAATGGCCGAGATATATGAAAGTGAAAAGCAATTTTTAAAGAAGATGATCGCTAAATATAGCATTAAAAGTGCGCTGGATTGCGCCTGCGGGACAGGTCCCCACCTATACTTCCTCGCAGAACAAGGGATTAATGCCTGTGGCAGTGACTATTCGGAAGCCATGCTCACTGTATGCAAGAAAAACCTTTCCCGCTACGGCGTGGACATTAGATTGAAAGCAGCTGATTTCCGCTATTTGGAATCGGCATGGAGTGAAAGCTTTGATGCTGTATTTTGCATGAGGCAGTCTATTGCCCATTTGCATACACAAGAAGATATTATCACAGCATTCAAGTCTATGCGAAGTCGCCTTAACGAGAGGGGAATACTGGTTATGACCCAGGGAACTACTCATATAACTTTACAGGATCGATTTCGTTTTGAGCTCGTCGAAAACAATAAAAACTTTTCACGCGTATCTGTGCGAGATGTGTGCGACGGGTTTCAAACATACAATTACCTGGATATTTATCACAACAATAAACAGGATGACATGATAATCTATAGCGTCCACTTGAAAATTATTCTCGATGATGATTACAGACGGCTTTTGTCTGAGGCGGGTTTCTCTAACATACATATTTTTGGCGGTTTTGATATGAAAGCCTATGACAAAGAAAAATCATGGAGGCTTATCGTAGTAGCGGAGAAATGAAAGGCACTCGGCTTCGCTTCGGCCTTGACGCTGTTTCTTCGAGGAATCTTTCAGAACAGAATATAAGAACATTGAAAAAATTAGTTATTGAATAAATTTAGCCGCCATCCTGGGCATATTATGAATAGCACCAGCTGATTGCAGTAAGACATTTGAAGGAGATTTTTATTAATGGTCCAGGTGATTATTAAAGACTGTTCTGAATATCGTCTTGATTTAATAAAAGAGAAAATCGCAGAGGGTATGGAACTTCTCGGTGGTTGGGATAGGTTCGTATCACCAGGTATGACCGTGCTATTGAAGGTAAACCTAATCGGTCCTAAATCATCTGATACTGCCGCCGTTACCCATAAAGAATTTATTCGGGCCTTGACCCAAATCTTAAAGAGCCGAGGGTGTACAGTATGGATCGGGGATAGTTCAGGCGGAGCCATCGGTGGTGTTGCTCCTACTGCCCGAGGTTTTGTTGTTTCTGGATTAACAGAGGTAGCGCTTGAAGAGGGTGCATTAATTAAGAATTTCGATAAAGAAGGTGTGGTTGAGGTAAATCCGCAATCCGGGTATATTGATAAAATGTATCTGGCCAAGCCTATGTTTGAGGCAGACTTTGTGATTAACCTTCCCAAATTGAAAACCCATTCGGCGGGAATTTATACCGGTGCCGTGAAGAACCTGTTTGGCTGCATACCTGGACTCAGAAAAGCCCAGTATCACCGGCTGGCTCCTAATCAAAAAGACCTGGGACATATGATTGTAGATATTCATCAGTCAGTAAAAGTTGGACTCAATATTATGGATGGAATTACTGCCATGCAGGGCGAAGGACCCACCGCAGGTGGAGTATACCCGTCAGGTAAAATCCTTTTCAGCACCGATCCTCTGGCATTAGACACCGTGGCCTCGGCTATGATCGGTATGAACATTGACGATATCCCCATTCTGGTCAGCGCTCGGGAAAGAGAATTAGGCGAGTCCAGTTTAGATAGAATTGAGCTTGCTGGAGATTATTCCGTTCCTCCACGCCTTAAGGGTTTTAGGGTGCCTAAAAAGTTTAGAAGTGACAAACTATACAAAAATACTAACCATAAAACTCTGGTAAAGGTGATCGATTTTTTCAAGTCTAGACCCAGAATCAATGCCAAAGCATGCAAGAATTGCAATGTCTGTGTGGATAGCTGTCCGGTTGAGGCTATAAACAAAGAAACTAAAATTATTGATTATACTTCCTGCATCGAGTGTATGTGCTGCCACGAGCTGTGTTTATATAAGGCCGTTGATATAAAAAATGACAACCCTGTAGCCGGATTTATCAGTCGCTTTTACCGTTGAGAGATGGCGGCAAATGGTTATAGTTTTGCCCGGCCAGGCAGTAATAAAGTCGCTCTTTCTTTGGAGGAGTGGCTTTTGCGTTTCCTGGCCAGTTTACAAGGACCTTCGCAAGCCATGCTGGGAGGGTACACCTTCATATCCTAAGGTCCGTTAGGGCTTATAGTGGACAATCATGTAAATCTATTGTTTACGCGCTTTTTTATTTAGCTTTAGTGTAATATTGCGCGTTTTTGCAATAGCCTGGAACAGACGAACGGCAGTTGCCGACTTCTCTTTTAGCGGCATATCCGGTTTTACTTCATCGGCTATTTGTACCATCACACTCTCGATATCTTGCAGCTCTAAGAGATTGACTGCCGTGCAGAAAAAGCTTTTTCGCCGGCCATCGTTATAATTATTGAGTAGATCCTGAAGTATGTCTATTTTCCTATTAAGTTCACTTTGATAGGATTCCAGGCCAATGGTTTTAACTCTTTCGAAATCCTTAAGCATGTTTTTATGAGTGATAAATGAATCAAAGAGGGTTACTCCGTCATACTTCTGGCAGGGATATTCATCACACATATAGCAGTATTCAACTCCGCCATGTTGTTGACTGCACCTTACGATAGCACATGACTGATGACCCTCTCCACCACCGCAGCCGGGACAATGATTACTTAGGTGCATGGGACATAACCCGCAATTTAAGCCGCAAAGCGAAAACAAGGGATAGTGCCTTTGGTAGTTTTTCATTTTACACCCCTCCGTCTTTTGCTCGGTCTGCCTACTTCTTTGACAAGCTGCCCAGACCATGTGTTTAAGCGCTAGCTGCAGTCTTTACAAGAGAATAGTTCTGGTGGCAATATTATCACAAAAAGCCTGATCATGTTCAATAAACAGGAGGGTCGGCTTATGGTATCTCAGAAGATCCTCGATCTGCATTCTGGATATCACGTCAATATAGTTGAGTGGCTCATCCCAGATATACAGATGGGCTGATTCGCAAAGACTGCGAGCAATCATGACTTTTTTCTTCTGCCCATCGCTGAAATTTTTGATGTCCATGTCGAACATATCTCTTGAAAAGTCCAGCTTGCGAAGTATGGTTCTGAACAGGGTTTGATCAATGCCAAAATCCTTGGCGTAATCAGTGAGGTTACCAGCCAGTCCTGAAGCTGCCTGACTGACATAAGAGATCTTCAGTCGGGTTCCCTTTTTTATTATGCCTTGATAGGGGATGCATTCACCAACGATGAGCCTGGCAATACTGGATTTGCCAGAACCGTTTTTCCCGCACAGAGCAATTCTGTCCCCTGAGTGAATATCGAAACTGATCCCTGCACAGATCGTTCGTTCACTATAGCTAATAATGATTTCTTGGAGAGAAACCAGTGTATCAGTATGGTATTTCAAAGGATGAATCTTTAAGGATGATGCTGTTTCTATATTCTTCAACAGCGATGATTTTTCTTCAACAGCATTAAGCAGTCTGCTTTCGATGGTCTTGGAACGCTTCATCATTTTGGCTGATTTATGCCCGATATGGCCCTTGTCAGGCTTTATTCCAGAATTGAGCGTACCCTTTTTGGATTTTTCTACCCGGTCGGACCAATCAGAAACGCGTGCGACGGAAGTCTCCATTCTTATAATGTCCTTTTTTAATGCTTCATTCCTGGCTAATTCCAGATTGTCCTGTAGCTGCTTGTTGTACCACCATGAAGAGAAATTACCCTTTTGAATCTCAATATTGGTCCGATTGATCGACAGAATGTGATCGATGCAATTGTCCAGAAATGCCCGGTCGTGAGAAACCAGTATGAATCCAGATTTGCTGCGCAGGTATTCGCTTACGATTCTTCGGCCATGCATATCGAGATGATTGGTAGGCTCATCAATAAGCAAAAACCTATTTTCCTTAAGGAATAAAGCGGCCAGCAGCACCTTGGTCTGCTCACCGTTCGAAAGGGTAAAAAACGGACGGTAAAGCACATCATTTGACACTTCCAGCAGATTCAATTCCCTGATAAGCTGCCAATCCTGATAACCTCTGGCAATGGTATGGACTACTTCGCTCGTATCCATCAGTTCATCATGTACCTGGTAAGGAAAGTATTCAAAGGATACACTGGCTGATATGCTGCCGCTATATTCGAATTTCTTCATCAGGAGATTCAGAAAAGTGGTTTTTCCACGGCCGTTTCTTCCGGTAAAACCAAGTCTCCAGTCACTATCGATCTGAAAGCTGACATTTTCAAAAATATTATCTAATACGCCGTCGTAGCTGAAGGTCAGATTGTTGACATTTATGAGTGACATGATGCATTTCCTCCTATGCTAAAAATAAAAAACTGCAGGAAAGTTCGTTCCTACAGCTCATGGCAGCACAGCGGTTTGCACCGTATTACGGTATGGATTTAATAAACCATGTGTTTTCAGAACGCATCAACTTTCCTGGGCGAACACAATAAAACATATATAATATTTCTGATTCCACTGTCTTACTGTGTCGTGAATAGCAGGAAAATTAGCGCATCCTTTCAACTCCAGTCCAAAATTCTTTAAAAACATTATATCAAAATCTACACATAGAGGCCATCTTTACAGGCAAATTCGTGTTATTGTTCGTGTATCGAGTGTACATATGCAGAACAAAACCCAACAAGGATCAACAATTCATTGCGGACATGACAACCAAAGCAAACAAAAAGCAACAAAAACCTACCACTTTCGATGTTTATGTGTTACTCTACATAAAGAGTAGTTCGTGAATTGACATCTGCGTATATGAGCCCGGTTAGTCTATGCCGGGTTTTTGTATTATTAATAAACAATTTGTGAAAGCGATTGTGTGTAATAAGGCGGTGATGAATAACAGGTTTATATATCAGCATGTTACCTGGTTTCAATACTTTAGAAAGAAGGGATTAGGAGAATGAACAGAACGCACTTATCAATGCTGCTGGTTTTAACACTTACAATATGTGCCCTCCTTAGTGGATGTGCCAAACAAACTGCCGCCCCGGTTGCAGAGACGATTACTGTAAAAGATCAACTGGACAGGACAGTGACAGTCCCCAAAAACATAACCAAGGTTACCGGAACCCATTTATTCGGTCCGGGCGTGGTTTATGCACTGGGAGAAGGGGACAAACTGGTGGATCATGCGATTGGGGGGAAGCTGGGGGATGCCTTAGATACGATTGATCCGGATTATGCTGCAAAACCGGTGGTTTCGCAGGGAATGAATTATAACATCGAGAGTGTCATAGCGCTGAACCCGCAGGTGGCATTTGTGTATGCTTACACTGAAAAAGACTTAATTGGTAGGTTTGAAAATGCCGGAATCAAGGTTGTTGCAGTAAAAGGTGAAACCATGGCGGAAAGCTATGAGGCTATCAGGCTGATTTCAAAAGTCCTGGGTTGTGAGGATAAGGGAGAAGCCTATATTGCCGAATGCAATAAGTTATTGAAATTGGTGAATGATCGGGTAGGCAAGGTTGCCGAAGATAAAAAGCCCCTGGTTATGTTTGCAGGACCGAAAAGCGTCTATACGGTTGCCAGCGGCGACATGCTGGATAGCGCTCTAATGGAAATGGCTGGCGGAGTAAGTGTTTCCAAAGACTTAAAAGGGTTTTGGACTGAAGTGTCACCGGAGCAGGTCGCGACGTGGAATCCGGAGATAATTATACTGGGGTCTACCTGGGATACATATGGCGAGGATCAGATCTACAAAAATCCCCATTTTCAAACTGTCCGGGCTATCCAAAATAAAAAGGTCTACAGTATGCCATCGAATATCGGCTGGTGGGATTTCCCCGCGCCAAATTGTGTTTTAGGCGTGGTTTGGATGGGCAAAACCCTCTATCCGGAGAAGTTTGCTGATGTGAATATGACCCAGGTGGCAGATGATTTTTATAAAAAGTTCTACGGTCATACCTTTACTGAGATGGGCGGAAAACTCGAATAGTTGATTTACTTAAATAACCGGAAAACGCTGGGAGGGGATTGTGAAGCAACGCATTTGGGTTATCTTAATATCGGTCTTTATCGTTTCGCTTGTGGCTGCCCTGACTATGGGACGATATGCCATTGGAATCCCTGACATATGCGGTATGGTCTTGGATCGGGTAGGATTAACGGGTTTTCTGCCTTCACCCTCCGGGGAAATGTCCATGGTGTTTTGGAATGTTCGGATACCGAGAGTAATTATGGCTTTCGCCGTGGGAGCGGGAATTTCTGTAGCTGGGGTGGTTTTCCAGGCAATATTTCGCAATCCATTGGCCAGTCCGGATATCCTCGGGGTTTCAGGGGGAGCGGCTTTCGGCGCAGCCCTCAGCATTGTGTTTCTTACGGAAGCCAGCTTGGGGATCCAGGGATTTGCTTTCGGGTTTGGTATTCTCGCGGTGGTCATTACTTATTTTTTGGCGGCGCGAAGCCGGGATACCTCGGCCTCAGTCCTGGTCATCTCTGGGATCGTCGTCTGGGCTCTTTCTCAGTCCGGGTTGTCTCTTTTAGAGTATCTGGCTGATCCCTATGATCAGCTGGCCAAGATCATGTTCTGGACTATGGGGAGTTTTCAGACCAGTACCTGGGCTAAGGTTGCGGCAACATTGCCGATTATCATTGTCGGTACGCTTCTCCTTGCGGTCTTTAGCTGGCGATTGAATATCATGACTCAGGACGAAAGACAGATCCTATCCCTGGGAGTTAACGTGAGGAAGTGGCGGATCATTTACATCACACTTAGTACCCTTATTGTGGCATCTGCTGTCTCTACGGTAGGGGATATCAAATGGGTCGGTCTTATTATGCCGCACATTGCGCGCTATTTGGTGGGAACGGAGCATAAAAGACTGGTTCCGGTTTCCGTGTTTTTGGGGGGGAGCTTTATGCTTTTAATGGATACATTGGCTCGAACTGCAACTACTTCGGAGATCCCAATCAGCATTCTCACGTCGATCGTCGGCGCGCCATTTTTAGGGTTTCTGGTACTAAGCAGAAAAGGCGGTGTGTCTAAAAATGACGCTTGAGGTCAGTGGCCTTGATGCCGGATACGGTAAGAGGACGGTTTTACACAATATTGATCTCCGGGTGAGCGAGGGACGGATATGCGGGTTATTAGGACATAATGGCTCGGGAAAAACCACCCTTATGAATTGTATCAATATGCTTATTACACCTGACAGAGGTCGGGTTACTGTGATGGGGAAGGAGATCAGCGGTTTAGACCGGGGGCAGATCGCGCAACTCATTAGTGTAGTACCGCAAAGCAGTTTTACAGCTTTTGATTTTTCCGTATTAGACATGGTATTAATGGGCAGCGCGGCCAGGATGAAGGCATGGACCTCCCCCAGCCGTAAGGAAATAAAGCAGGCGCAAAAAGTATTGGACGAGTTGGGAATTAGTGCTCTATCTAAAGCGGCCTATACCAGGCTTTCGGGAGGACAACAGCAGATGGTGCTGCTTTCCCGGGCACTTTATCAGAATACACCAGTAATGCTATTGGATGAACCCAATGCACATCTGGACTTCTGCAGCCAGCATGCGATGATGCAGCACATCAAAAAAGTGGTTAAACTGCGCGGCGTTACCGCACTGGTGTCTCTGCACGATCCCAACCTGGCACTCTATTATTGTGATGACGTGATGATGCTGAAACACGGTCGCGTCGTAGTAAAGGGGCCTGCCCCAAGCGTGATGACGGAGACTAATCTGCGGCAGGCACTGGGGGAGAATATTAGTATTGAAAGTACTATAGATGGGTTGCCGGTCATCGTTCCGCGCAATTTGGGCAAGTGCCCGCCTGAGACACAAATAGGAGATGAGGAGGCTTTGTTGGGTGCGGTGTAATTATTGTGAATGGCGTTGTGATCTGAACGAGAACAAGCATGGCGTATGCAAGATGTACTATGAGGAAAAAGGTGTAATTAAAGAGCGGTTTCCCAACCGCTGGTGTACCTGCGGCATCTCGAAAATAGAATCAATTCCTTTCTATCATGCCTACCCAGGCAGTAAGAGTATGGTTATTGGCACCAGCAGCTGTAATTTTGACTGCCGCTATTGCTCAAATTCCTACATTGCCAAGGAAGAACCAGCCAAACAACAAGAAGGCAATTATGAATTCACGCCCGAAGAACTGGTGCGCATGGCCCAAAAACAAAGGTGTCATAATATTGTCTTCAATGTTAACGAGCCGACCGTATCGATGCCGTCACTAATCGAAGTCAGCCAGGCGGCGAAAAAGGCTGGGATGTCCATGGGATGTCTGACCAATGCCTACATGACTGAAGAGGCATCAGACATCATCGCTTCCATATTCTCTTTCATAAACATCAGCCTAAAAGGCATGGCTGCGGAGTTTTATCGGGAGTATATCGGGATCAAGGACGGCCAGCCTATTCTACGCAACATCAAGCGCTTGGCCCGTACTAACCATATTGAGGTAACCGTTCCTGTTATACAGACCATAAATGATCACGAACTGGATGAAATGGCTGGTTTTCTGGCTGAGATTGACCGGGACATACCATTCCATGTGTTTCGCCTTTTACCTGAATACAAAATGAAAGATTGTGAATATCCGAGTATCGACCGGATCAACGAGTCATTAATGCTCGTGAGAGAAAAGCTGAATTATGTCTATTTCCACAATTTTGTCGGTTCTGATTGGGTGAATACCGTTTGCCCGGACTGCGGCGCTGAGGTAATTGAACGACTGAGCCTTGGCTGCGGGGGGGACCGGCTTACCCGGTTCCATTGCCTGGATAACCATTGCCAGGTCTGCGGCCGGGAAATCAGTCTCCTTGGCAGCAAAACCGACTGGAACATAGAGGGGGTCTTATTATGAGCCTGGCAATCATCGATGCGCGTGAATGGCAGAGGGTTTTTGATCTGAAGACTGGCGCAAAACGGGAGAGCGATCATCCCAATGTGGAGATGGTCAAAGGTATCATTGCCCGGCACCCTTTCCCCGGTGATGTGGAAATGGCCACCAACGCTTGGGTGACAGATACTGCACTCGAACTGATTGATAAATACCAGCCCCAGTTCGCATTTATCAGTTACGGTTTGCCGTACTTCACTTTCCGCTTTCATGAGACCAGCGCTGATGAGCGGGAACAGGTGATTCAGTCGGTATTCCATGAGATTGACCGGCTGGTTGTCCAATCGGGTTTTACCCCGGTAATTGTTGGTTCAGGGGGATTGGTTCCGATCAAAGGATACATTGATCTAAGCCGTCTGGATGGATTGGCTATCGCCAGCAATTGGACGGCCAGCTACGCTGGTTTGCATAATCCGAGTCCCAAGGATCTGGAGTACATAGAAGGCCTACCCCAGGTGGAACGGATCGTTAGCAAAAACGAACTGGTGGATTTATTTCAAGGACAAGCGAAAGAAACGGAACGCGTGCCGGAGTACTTTGTGGTAGCCAAAGAAGGGTACACATACAAGGCGCCCGGCACCACGCTCCGAAAAGCAGTTAATATACCAGCCCATAATTATTTCATTCCGGTGGCCACTGAATTAGGCTCGGTGAACAATATAACAGATATCCGGGAACTCATCGAAAAGAACCTTCCTCATAAAAAAATCGCTATTATTGTTGTGGAGGGAGTAGGCCTGGAGGATTTCCCGCTGCCTTACCAGCGCTGCGCGAATTCGCATGGCTGGTACTACTATGAGCAGGGAGAACTGCAATTCTTTGCCCTCTATATGGGGAGACACCACTTCCTGACTTATCCGCAGGGCCATCCTTACCATGAAGATGACGACGAAAACAATCCATACCCGTTATCCGGCTATTTCAGAGATATCCCTACAGACACCATTGGAGCGCATATGGGGATCAAACGAGCCGCGGTCGGCAGCCGAAGTATGTTTCCGCATACCACTAGCGGGGCGGATATTTGCATCGAGTGTTTTGCCAGGAATCTTTTCAATCAGGGGGTAATGGCAGTTATTACTGAGGAGGCAATGTCCATGTCTGAAAAAGAAAACATGTGCAAACACCCTTGGAAACTAAAAGGAAAACCAGGAGATTGCAGCCCGCAGCAAATAGAAGCATGCCATGGTAAAGAAGCGGCGGAAAAAAGTGCCTGTACGTGTTTGCAGACGGACAAAGCCGCAATCAATGAGATTAACATCCGGCAGATTGGAATCGTGCATTCGCCGGAAAGTGATGTGCTTGGCATGTCCCTGCAGGGTCAGACCGCAGCCATTGAAATCTTCCCGGAATACATGGGCGGACTAAGAAGAATTGAAGATCATTCCAACCTGTGGATTCTTACCTGGTTCCATAAAGCAAACCGGGAAATACTTGAAACCGTTCCCAAGAAAGTGAATCCTGAAGCACCTGTTTACGGAGTTTTTGGAATCAGGACCGCAGGGCGGCCGAATCCGTTTGGACTGTCGCTGGTGAAGATCCTGAAGGTGGAAGGAAACAAGATAGAGGTTCAAGGTCTGGATGCCATTGATGGATCCCCGGTGCTGGACATAAAGCCATATTTTGAACAGGATATTATTTTCTCACCAAGAGCTCCCTATATCAGGCCGCAGAAAAGAGAAATGATCTACCAAATGATGTATACCGAAGCCTTACGTCATCATCAGGAGGAATGTGATGATTTTCTCATGGCTATGCGCATAGCCATGATGGCTGAGGAAGAGTTTGGCAAGCTGAATTCGCCTGACCTGCTGGTTAAGGTGACCGGTTCCGCCTGCCTGGCAGATACGATCCAAGGATTAACGCGGGCCCGAGTGGCTAATCCGGCGAGGTTCGAGTTTGTGCATGCTGCTGACCGGCAAACAGTAGCCTGGCAGCGCGGCAGCCGCATAGTAACGATTTCCCTAAAAAATGTGAATTTAACTCGTGATGGTATAATAAATCTACCTGATGAAGAATTGTTGGAAAAAACCATTGTTGATAAAGGTTAGACCAGTCGCAGCCGAAAGTTAAATTCAGAATCAGGTGAACTGGTGGAGGTAGCAACATGAGTGTTTATACTACTGACTATATCGGTGTTATCCGAACCCAATTCACGGAATTGGCAGGTATGCCTGTTCAACCTGCTGGCGCAGACGAGGATGCCTTCGAGGGCGAAGTGATCATTAACGAGGCCTTGGCGGAGGGTCTTAGGGATCTGGATGGATTCAGCCACATTTATCTGATTTATCATTTGCACAAGGTTACAGAAACAAAAATGATTGTGATACCTTTCATGGATACACTTGAAAGAGGGATATTTGCTACGCGCTCGCCGTCAAGACCGTCCCGGCTGGGCATGTCGATCGTGCGCTTGTTGGAAGTCAACGGCAATTGTCTCAAAATACGCGGGGCTGATATGCTGGATGGAACTCCTTTGATTGATATCAAGCCATATATCCAGGCATTTGACTGTCCCAACAATCCCAGCTGCGGATGGATGAGTGCCTCTCGGGAAGATGTAAGGAAAAAACGATCCGATGATCGTTTCGTCTAATTGAGTTATAACTGGATAACCCAATAATCTAAATCAGGGAATTTGGTAAGGCAATGTTGAAGGCCGCTTAGGTCCCGAGGCTCCCGATAAATATCGCTCCCTGTTGCAGCAAGCCGGGATAGATGACTTTGAAATTGATCACAGCCCGATCAGTCTCTGCACGCTTAAAGCCGTAGTTCGGAATTTGTAATAGCGAATCTGCATAATCTAGTGATTATAACCCGATGGCAAAGGAGAATGAAATGGGCCTTTCGCAAGCAAAGGTTGAGTTAAATGGATTCGAGGGTATAGTAAGCATCAACGAACCGGTCTTACGCTACCCAGGCAACCCCATATTGACCTGCCATGAAGTCAACAAAATCTGGGGCAGCGATAGCCGTTTATTTACATATACGGTCCACAATGCGGGAATGGCAGAAGTGACAGGCAGGGATGGCATGAGTCAAACTATAATGCTTTTTCGTTCCCACATTGCTGATGGCCGCAGCGTAATAGGTAAAGCAGTGAGTGACAATGGCCTGGATCATTGGAGGGTAGACGCCAGACCATTCTTATTGCCGGCGACAGAGCATGATATATATGCTGAAGGCGTCGATATCGATTATATTATCGAATCTGAGGCCGGCGGCGTGGAAGATGTCCGGGTCAATCCCGTGGGGAGCGGCCAATATGTGTTGACATATAGTGCATACCATAGGCAGATCCCCGATAAAGTCGTGGTTATGATGGCGGTAACTACGGATTTTAAGACCGTTATTCGCTATGGACCGATCTCCGAACAGGATATGCGCAATGTGGTTATATTTCCGGAACCCGATAGAAATAGTAAATGGGTAGCCTTGCTTCGGCCAAATGACAAGGGAAGGGAAGTCGCTGGCTCCGGTCATATTGGTGGCTCATTTTCAGAAATATGCACAGGTTTCGCAACGAGTCCTACCGGACCATGGCAAATCGGTAATGTGATCATGAGAAGCGGTCACGGCCCCAGCGCATTCCAGGCCAAGATTGGGCCAGGTGCCCCGCCGCTCAAGACTCGCTATGGGTGGTTAAACATCTTTCATGGGGTGCGTTCAACTATGGCGGGCCATCCTTATTCCCTGGGCGTGGTTTTTCATGATCTGGAGGACCCAACAGATCCAAGCAAAATTCGCATCAGTGCCAAGCCCATATTGATGCCCAGTGCAAGTGATTGTTTAGTAAAAGAGAGTGATTATATCCACGTTCCCAATGTAGTATTCACCTGCGGTGCATTACCAGGTAAGGACGATACGCTAGCCATATACTATGGTGGCAACGATACAGTTATGAATGTTGCCCTGGCCAATGTTGAGATCTTAAATGAGATGTGTGATGTTTTCCGTTTGGACCCGCTGACAGGGAAACATCTATATTCGTTGAAAGAAATAAGGAACTAAATGTGTAGCCGGGAAAGATGGTTTTTGAAAAAGGAGTGGCGGGGATGAATGCGGCTGTGGAGGAGCGTATGCGTCATGGCGAGGAGCGGAGCGACGCGGCAATCTAATGCTTAAGTCGCGTTTAAACAGTCGGTAGTCTATATGGTTTATCTGCTGCTCCCTTACAACATGCCTTAGCAAAGCTGCCCAGATCATGAAAATGGTCTGGGCCTTATATTTTAGTTTTCAAAAAATGGGTGAGATTAATCATTGATTGCGGGCAACATAATATTAACGTATGAGGAGGTGATATATCTTGGCAAATGCAAAAAAAGCAGGATCAAAATCCATTGGCATTAATCCGATCGACAATCCAGGCGAAGCTATCGATTTCTATATGCCCCTTCCGGACGAAGTTTATAAGAAATGGAAGTAGTGCATACTAGCGTCTTTACCATGTGAACATAACCCAGACCATGGAACCGGGAATGGCCTGGGTTATTGTTATGCTGCAGGAATATCGGAATCTTCCTCTATACTCACCGAAAGAAGCCCTCTCTAACGGCAAACCCAAGGTAATCTAGTTAAAACAAAGCTTATTAAGGCATTAAAGGTATTTTATGTATTATAATATGATGCATAGTCAATCTATCGAAGCTTAATAGCGCAGCGGGTTTGGAGGTATTATAATGGTCATCAAGACGAGCGGTCAAATCAAATCAAATCTTCATTACCTGGTGCACCCGGGGCTGCCCATATTTCTGTTTGATGGCCAGGAACCTGTTATATTTGACGCCGGATTCAGTTGTATGGGGAAGGTATATGTATCAGCCGTTAAATATGTCCTGGGTGACCGCCAGCCATCCTTCTTGTTTCTTACCCATTCCCACTGGGACCACTGCGGTTCTGCCGCCATGCTGAAAGATGCATTCCCGGAGATGAAAATCGCTGCCGCCCCTGCAGTGGGAGATATAGTGAAACGCCCCAACGCCCTGGCCTTGATCCGCCGGCTTAATGATGAGGCCACCGCTGATATAGCTAAAGATAGCAGGGTGGAGACTTATCTGGACAAAGAACCATTCCGCCCTTTTGAGGTGGACATTGAGATCAAGGAAGGTCAGGTCTATGAACTGGGGGCAGGAACGACGGTACAGGTAATGGCCACTCCCGGCCATACCCAGGACCATCATAGTTTTTATCTTCCCCAGGAAAAGATATTGATTGCCGGAGAAGCGGCGGGCTTATACTACAGCCCCACCATGGTTTCTACTGAATTCGTCTCGGATTATGATGCATACCTGGCTTCTATTCAGCGCTTAGCCCTGCTTCCGATGGAGGTCTTTTGCCCGGGGCATTTTGTCTGCCTGGTTGGCGAAGAAGAGATCAGTGATTTTTTCAAACGATCGATCGAGGAGACTATTCGCTTCAAAAACAGAGTTGATGAGTTGCTGGACGAAGAGGCGGGGTCCATTGAGCGTGTAATCCAGAGGATAAAAGAGGAGGAGTATTACACCAGCGAGATCAAGCAGCCGGAAGCCACCTATACAATAAACCTGCGGAATCGAGTGGCTCATCTGGCATCGAAGAGAGCGAAGTGATCAGGCTTTCCTTTAATACTTCCGCCCGAATTATCCGGGTTGATCCCATATCCCTAACATGTCATTGCTGCGGGAAATTGGAGAAGATTGCCGCGCTGCGCTCGCAATGACACAATAAGGGATTGCCGCCCGGCCCCCTGCCTGTCATTTCTTTGAGAACTCTCGTATTTGTCATTGCGAGGAGCGAAGCGACGCGGCAATCTTCTCGGTCTTTATTTTTAAATGAAAAATGGCATGCTTCTTTTTAGGAAACATGCCATTAATATTTAGTGTGTTTTATAAACTAGATTACTGGCTCTTAACCTTGGCCGACACTATCCACGGAGCCGGGAAGGGTTCCACCAGGTTCTTGCTGTTAACCCGCGATACCTCCAGGTGGATGACTTCTGTGCGCACCAGATCGTTTTCCTTAAATAATGCGGGGAGCGAGGTCAGGATCTCAAAATCCAGGGTATATATCACGAAGTCCATAGCGGGATTCATTAGCCGCAGGCGTTTGATCTCACTGCCAAGGCGCGGTGAACCCACGATAAAGGCCAGGTTTGGCACCGGCAAGGAATCCAGCAGGGGATCATCCAGCGACTCCACGATGGTCACATTGTTCAAGCCGAATTTGTCAATATTCTCTTTCATGGTATCGCGGTCGCGGGGGTCATATTCCACGGCGATGACAGCGCCTTCGGCCACTGCTATAGCGGCCTCCACCGCGATGCTTTCTCCGGAGATTATACATATATTGTCGCGGTCTCCCAGGTTGAGCTTATTCATAATGACCGCCCGCCCCTCTCGGCAGACGTAATGGACTGAACCGCAGGCGAAACGGCTGTTCTCGATGCCTATCTGAGCATTGGTCGCCGCATGGGGATTCATGATCAACATAGCGGCAGAAGCGTTAATTCCCCGGTTGATCATGTCGGCAACCTTGTCGTGCTTCATCTCTCCAGAGGGATCTGAGCCCTCGTTATACCAGATAACACAGTCACCCAGTTCCGCGTTCCACATATCGTAGAAGATGTCCGCATGTCCGGCGTCAGTAAAGACCAGCACCGCCCGGTTGGTCATAACCGCCGGAATCAGGTTCTTGTTACTGCCGGTAATGTCCAGCATCTTCAGTTCTGCCAGGTTTATATCAACGCTCTGGGAAAAATAATGGAGCCAGGACAAGATAACCTCATTCGTAAACAATGTCATCGGCAAAACCCCCTCATTTAAAGTAATCATACCACGTTTTTCGAATCAATTCCGTGTATACAGACCATTTAGGCACCAGCGCGCTCCAACAAGCGATCCCACTTCTGATCCACATATTGCTGGGCTGCTTCGAGCATCCATTCATTGCCTTGCTGGAACATATGGCGGAATCTGCCCTGGGCGCGGAGGAAGTCTTCCACCGGCAGCTTCTTCTTGGGTGAATAGGTCAGACGCCATACGCCCTCCTGTACCTCAAAAAGGGGCCAGACGCAGGTGTCCACTGCCAGCTTGGTGATCTCCGCCAGCTTGGCCATGGGATAATCCCAGCCGCGCGGACAGGGGGACAGAACGTTCAAAAAGCAAGGGCCTTCGGTATAGATTGCTTTATGCGCCTTGAGGTGCAGATCTCGGAAATTATCGATCGGAGCTGTTTGAGCGATGTAAGGTATACCATGAGCCACCATGATCTCGGTCAGATCTTTTTTATTCTGTCTCTTGCCCCGTCCCACAGTACCTAGCGGCGAGGTGGTAGTGCGGGCAAAACGCGGGGTAGAGGATGAACGCTGGATGCCGGTATTCATGTAGGCTTCGTTATCATAGCAGACATAGACCATGTCATGACCGCGTTCCATAGCTCCGGACAGGGATTGGAAGCCGATATCATAGGTGCCGCCGTCACCGGCAAAGGTAATGAACTTAACGGTGCCTTCTACCTTGCCGCGGCGCTTCAAAGCATTATAGGCGGCCTCCACTCCGGAACAGGTAGCCGCGGAGTTCTCAAAGGCCGAATGGATATAGCTGTCCATGTAGGCAGTGTAGGGATACATAAAGGTGGAAACCTCCAGACAGCTGGTAGCATTGGTCACTACCGCCCGGTCCTCGGTATTCAAGGCGCGCAGGACCCCGGCCACCACCACCCCGGCGCCGCAGCCGGCACAGAGACGATGCCCTCCGGTAAAACGTACCGGCTTTTCTACTTCCCGTTTCAGATTATATACTGTACTCATGCTAATCCTCCTTTGACCGCTGTCCCATGTGGACGTAGACTGGACCGGTCTCGCCGGTCGCGGTGATTTGCGCCAGCCGGGCGAATATAGTTTCGAATCCCTGGACCGTTATATCCCGACCGCCCAGGCCGTATACAATATCAATCAGATAGGGGCGGTTTTTCAGATCATACAAAGCGCTGCGGGTCTCGGCAAACAAGGGACCGCCGTTAGCGGAAAAGCCCTCGGATTTATCCATTACCGCCACGGCTTTGGTAGCGGCCAGCGCCCGGGCCAGTTCTTCGCCGGGGAAAGGACGGAAAACTCTGACTTTTATCAGACCAGCTTTTACACCGTCTTCCCGCAGTTTATCTACGGCTGCTTTTGCGGTTCCGGCTGTAGATCCCATCAGGACCAGAGCCAGTTCAGCATCTTCCATCCGATATTCTTCAAACAAGCCATAGTGCCGGCCGGAGATCTTTTCAAATTCAGCGGCAACTTCCAGTATACGTGCTTTTGCCGCCTTCATGGCTTCTGCTTCCAGAACCTTATGTTCCATGTAAAAGGGACTCAGATCGTAGGGCCCTACCGCCAGGGGATTTTCTTTTTTCAACAAATAGTGTTCCGGGTCATACTCCCCGACAAACTCGCGCACTACATCGGTCTCCAGGAGGTCGATATTCTCTACCGCGTGACTGGTGATGAAGCCGTCCATGCAGGCCATCACCGGCAGGCGTATTTCGGGAGTCTCGCCGATGGGCATGGCCATAATGAAATTATCATAGGCTTCCTGGTTGTTTTCGGCATAGATTTGAATCCAGCCGGAATCTCGTGCTCCCATGGAGTCGGAGTAATCGTGGTTTATGTTGATGGGTCCCGATAGGGCGCGGTTGACACAGGCCAAAGTAATCGGCAGACGGCTGGAGGCCGCCACGTATAATAGCTCGTACATCAGGGCCAGACCACAGGAGGAGGTGGCGCAGACTGCCCGGGCGCCGGCCGCCTGGGCCGCTATACACACCGACATGGAACTGTGTTCCGACTCAACCACTACATATTCCGTATTCACCTCGCCATCAGCTACAAACTGGGCGAAGTACTCGGGGATCTCGGTGGAGGGAGTGATCGGGAACGCACCCATCACATCAGGATTTATCTGTTTCATGGCGTAAGCTACTGCTTCATTGCCGGAAAGGGGTCCGCTCATCTGGCTTCACCTCCTGATACCATGGTGATTGCCGGGAAGGGACATACTTCCTTACAGATGCCACAGCCCTTGCAATGCATATAATCGAAGTCCAATCGTTTTCCGTCCTTGACTGGAATAGCACTGTCCGGGCAGAAGGGAATGCACAGCATGCAGTGCTTGCAGGCTTCCTCGTGAAAAACCGGGGTGTCGGTCCGCCAGGTTCCGGTATTGAACAGCCTGGCGGTGCCTGGTTCGTAGATCTCCCCGCCGGGGGTCAGTTCCTGCCAGGGGGTACGTTCGTTGATATCCTTCGCATGGATCATCCCACCTGCACCTCCTCAATGGATTTTTTAAGTGTGGTCATGTTGCCCTCGATCAGCTGGGGCTTATTGGCGAATTTATGCTTGAAAGATTCTTCGATATCTGTTAAAAAACGCTCAGTTTCCAGAACGCCGGAGACCTTGACCACGGCGGCCAGCATCGGGGTATTGGGGCGGTTGCTGCCCAGGATCTCTTCCGAAATGCGGCGGGCGTCTATGGTACAGATCTTGCCGGTCCATCCCCGCAGCCGGGGACGCATCTCCTCGGGAGCAACTGGCGTGTTGATGATGATGCTGCCATCTGCTTTCAGGCCGGCAGTAACGTCGATACTGTCCAGCAAGGTTTCATCCACCACGGCAACATAGTCTGGTTCATAAATAAAGGAATGGATGTTGCAACGTTTTTCGCTGATGCGGTTAAAAGCTGTGATAGGTGCTCCCATACGTTCCGGTCCGTATTCCGGGAATCCCTGTACGAATTTTCCCTGTAAACCGGCCACATCCGCCAGCAGCATGCAGGCCATCTTGGCGCCCTGTCCGCCTCGGCCGTGCCAGCGGATCTCTACCATGTCATTGCTTGCCATTGCTTCGTCCTCCCAGTTTTTTTGATCTAAAAGCACAAAGGCTTTCGTCCCGTAAAGGGACGAAAGCCTGATAGACTTCGCTATACCACCCATTATACGACATACCATCATATGCGTTCCCGGTGACGGGGGAAAACCGTCGGAGCCTACTTGATCTCTCGTTCGGTCCGCAGCTCAGGAGTGATTTTCCGATTCAGATTACTGGTACCGGGCTTGCACCGTCCCCGGCTCGCTGAAACGTTTGGCTGAAACGTACTCTCTCCGTCAATGCCTTTGAAGTATTAAAAATAAAAAAGGTTTCTTCTTAGTAAACATATAATACTTGATGGTATCTTGTCAATCACTATGGCTGAATTTTTTAAGGGAAATCTGAAGCGCTAGCGAAACATTGCTTAACAAAAAAATAATTATCGATAAACAATAAAATAGTATTGCGCAACAATAAATTGTTTTGTTATAATTCAATTATCATCAGGGTATTTACCAAACCAAGGAGGATGAGTATTGATGTGGAGTGGTAAGAGATCTATTGGTTTAAGCAAATTCTGCGTATTAGTTTTTATGGGTTTACTGATGGGCACGGTGGTGGTTGCCCCCTGGCTGACCGCTTGGTTTGTTAGTTTCTCGCAGACTATGCAAGGTGCTGAGTCGCTCTTTATGGCTACCATATATATTGGGGCGATTCCTGCTGCATATCTGCTCCACAATCTTTTGCAGCTCCTGCGCCGTATTGAGGCCGGGCAAGTCTTCATTACAGAAAATGTGGAATGCCTGAGACGGATCTCCTGGTGTTGTTTTGCAGGCGCCGGGGTAGCTGCTGTTTCTGGCTTCTATTATCTGGCCTGGTTATTTGTATTCGTAGCTGCTGCCTTTATGGGTTTGATCGTGCGAGTCGTTAAAAACGTAGTGGCGCAGGCAGTAGCGTTGAAAGATGAGTCAGATTACACCGTATAGAAAGGGAGAGAAACGGCATGCCAATCGTAGTGAATTTGGATGTAATGATGGCCAAAAGAAAGATGTCCTCTGGCGAGCTGGCTGAAAAAATCGGGATCAGCCAGGCCAATCTCTCCATTCTGAAGACCGGCAAGGCCAAGGCGATACGCTTCTCGACCATGGAGGCTATATGTAAGGCGTTGGAATGCCAGCCGGGAGACATATTGGAATACCGGGAAGAGGAATAAGTTTGGGAGGGGAACCTATGAACGAGAATTCTTTTGATGATCACGGTGCTGATTTGCAATCAGAACCACTTAAGATCGGCATCTCCCAGGTAAAAAAGACTGGAGTCATGGAAGCATTTGAACCTGATCGCCAGGATGGCATTTTTGCTCTGTTGGCTTATGTATTGGGATTTTGTTTTGCGCACTGGGTCTTTTTTTCCTGGCAGGGTTGGGGGGTAAGCTTATTCACCCTGGGTTATTGCGCGGCTGTTGCCATATACTTTTCGAAAAAAGGGGTGCATATGACTAGAGAGGGCTGGTTTTGGCTGGCCATCGTTATACTCACCGGGATCAGCTTCTCGCTTTGGACTAATAACGGACTGGGTGCCTGGCCGGGTATCTTATTATTCTGCGGCGCAGTATATTGGATAACATGTTCGACTGGCCTGCAGATCCTAGGCAAAACCAGCAACCTGATCAGCCTGGACTTTATTAATTCATTATTGGTTATTCCATTTAGAAACATAGGGTGTCAGTTTAAAAGCCTGGCTTTTCTCAGTCGCAATCGACAGGCCGAAAGCCGGCAATTCATAGCTATCCTCCTGGGGCTGGGCCTGACTCTCATAGTGATGGCAGTAGTTTTGCCGCTCCTGATGAAGGCTGACAGCGGCGGCTTTTCCCGGATAGCCAATGGCGCCACAGAATTCCTTAACGGATGGGCGCTAGGGGAAACCATAGTATATGGCATACTGGCTATTCCTATTGGGGCCTACCTCTTTGGTCTGGTGGCTGGCAGTGCCCATAAGAGGGGTTGTGATACCTTCAAAGAAGACAGCACGCAAAAGTTCCTTTCAGGTATGCAGATTCTGCCCACGGCCACCGTCTATACCCTGCTGGGGTTGTTATGTAGTTTATATGTATTGTTTATCGGAAGTCAGCTGCCCTATTTTTTCTCAGCCTTTATGGGTCAGCGACCAGCGGGTTGGCAAGTGTATTCCGAATATGCCCGCAGCGGATTCTTTGAGTTATGCCGCATAGCAGCCATCAATCTGATCGTACTGACAGCCGCCAATGTTTTTGGCAAAAATCAGAACAGGGCAAACATAGTGCTCAAGGTTCTCAATTCATTGCTGGCGATGCTAACTTTAATACTTATTGCTACTGCCTTAAGCAAAATGATCATGTATATCGGAGCCTATGGATTGTCGATGCGCAGGCTGCTGCCATGTGTGTTCATGGTGTTTCTGGCCGTGATATGCATTAGCGTGGCTGCTCTGCAAAAATGGTCATTTTCAATTGCACGATTGGCGGTGGGCCTGGGTGTAGTTATGCTGTGCCTGCTCTGCCTGGCTAATACGGATGGATTTGTTGCCAATTATAATGCTGACCGTTATCTGGCCGGGACTCTGCAGGGCTTTGATGTTGAGATACTGTACCGGTCAGGTGCTGCAGGTGTGGATACTGCTATGAAGCTCTATGATGAAAGCGATGATAAGGTGTTGCGGGGTGAACTTAAGCAATATCTTTCTCAACAGCAGAAGTCATTAAAGGCAATCGAACAGCCAGAAGGATGCTGGCAGACCAAAAAAGCCCGGCAAAAAATCACCGAGCGATTCTTATAATTATATTGTTCGCCTCCACCAAAAAACGGCCCAGATCATGGAGATGACCTGGGCCGTTTGATCGATGAAGGCCAGGGTCCCTCCCCTGAGCCGCTTATGCTTTATTGATCTGCCGAACCGGTCTGGCTTCGATATATCCGCGGTATCCCATCGGTGCCAGTTGGAAGCGGGGACCCTCGCCATCCGCCCATTCGAATCCATAAAGCTGGGGGTCGTAGTGTTTCATGGTTTCCCATAAGTCTTCGATGGCTTCGTCATATTTTTCGTCATCGAAGGGCTCGCCCTGGAATACCATCATTTGGCAGGGCGGAAGATCCATGATATCGTAGCCGTCCGGCAATGGACCATTATAGTCAGCAGCCATTTCAACGCCCTGAACGTACTCGGAAGTGCTATTTTTGATCATGTTTTGCGGTAGCCACATGCCGATGGGCTCATATAACGCGTCTTTAATACCGCTGAGGACCTCCCAGACATCACAGCCTACTTCTTCACAGTACTCAAAGTAATGGGTGGCCTTGACTCCTCTTTTGATGATGACTTTTCTGGCCGGTCTTTCCACTACCTGCACGAATACGGTCTTTGTATTAGTGTTGGGCATTTTTATTTCCCCTCTCTGTAAATTGAGGTAATAGTCACGGACACGCTCGGGCATAAACAAGTGAACGGAAGCGGATTCTTTACTGAACTTTTTCGGAGAAACCCCGAATTGTTTGCTAAAAGCCCTGGTAAAGCCCTCATGTGAATTGAAAACGAAATCAAAGGCCACATCGATCACTCTGGATTTTTCATTTCGGAGCATGATGGCTGCTTGGGACAGGCGCAAAGCACGGATATATTCAAAGGGAGCTTTGTCGGTGACTTCTTTGAACATTCTGGCCGCATGCCACGGGGAGTATCCGGCGGCAGCCGCCAGTGCGCTCAAGGTGATCGGCGCATGGATGTTTGCGTCGATATACTCCTGCATGCGTTCTACCGCTTTTATGGTCTCCCAGCGTTCCACGTCTTCACCTCTTGCTTACAGGATAACTATCTTACCGGTTCATTTCTTGACCCCGGTTGCTAATGACTATCGTATTACTTTCTATTCCTTCCATATTGAAGGGAGGAGTGTATTCCTTACTGGCGCTGCTTCGTTCCTGAATATAACCATTGACCAGACCCAGGCGCCGGGCTTCCGTCACCACCGTTTCATATTCCCATGAAGTGATCCTGCGATTTATTTCTGGATATTTATGAACATGAAAAGTTGGAGTATATTGGCTCATAAGACTAAGCCAAATACTGTCCAATGGCAGGTTATTTTTAATCCAGTTCAGGATGGCCAGGGAATCACGCCATCCCCCGGGGAGTACCAGATGGCGAATGATTACACCCTTTTGGATAATGCCGTCTTCATCGAATTGGAGTTCACCAGTTTGGCAGGTCATTTCCTGGATAGCAGCGGTGGCCACTTCAAAATAGTCATCGACATTAGAGTATTTGCGAGCCAGTTGGTTGTCGAGGTACTTGAAATCGGGCAAATAGACATCAACGTAGCCGTTCAGTTCTTTAATGGTTGCTAACTTTTCATAACCGCTGGAATTATAGATCACCGGTATATAAAGCTGGCCTTTGACCGCATCAAGTGCTTGGAGTATATGGGGCAGATATGGAGTGGGTGTTACCAGATTAATATTGTGTGCACCCTTTTGCTGCAGCTCCAGAAATATTTGGGCCAAACGTGCGGTGGACACTTCCTGCCCCCGGCCCTCGCTGCTGATCTGGTGATTCTGGCAATAACAGCAGCGCAGGTTGCACCCGCTGAAAAACACGGTCCCACTTCCCCGCGAACCGCTGATACAGGGTTCCTCCCAGAAGTGCAGGGCAGCCCGGGCCAGTTTGCACCGGCAGGTGCCCTGGCAGAATCCGGGCTGGATGTTGCGATCGATCCCGCACTCCCGGGGGCATAGATTGCATTCGCTGAAGGTTAACACGGTTGTTCTCCTTAAGATGTCTGAGGCAAGTCTTAGTTAGTTCAATAATATAGCTATCCGGCTTGAATAGAAAGCCTACACGCCCCCTTTTTGCTTTGTCCGTGCATAGTTAACCCCGGGACTGTATCCAGGCCCGGGGGTTTGCGTCATGATAAGCTTCATCATGAGGATAAGCTGTTATTCTCTGACTGTGAATAATGCTGCCTTCATACAGACGGCCTCTACACCCCTCAGCCGGATCCATTGAACCCGACGGTAACATTTCCATTGTCCACGATGACTGGAACCCGGTTGTTTTTTGCGAGTTGTTTCATTTCCGGGATTCTTTCCGGGTGGATCGATAGATTTACCTCCTCGAACGGTATCCCCTCGGCATTATAATGCTTCTTAGCTGCCTCGCAGTAAGGGCAGCCGGTTTTGGTATAGATGAGTAACAAGCCTGTCACCTCCTTAGCAGCACCCGCACTTTTTTACGGAATTGCTGGCAGGAATCTTCTATATTAATAGTATATAACCAATATAGTGCCCTTCTATAAATAATAGACGATTATCCGGCTAAAAGGATATACTTGCCTTTCATTTGAAATATAGACTATCTAAAACCAGAAATTATTTGCTCTAACATATATTAAAGATATTGATATTTGCTTTACGTATAATTTATACTTAAATAAAATTCGGATCACTCGATTATGAACGGAAAGAAGGTCGATCGTTTATGAGATCCAATAAGGAACTATTCGATTTGTCAGGACAGGTGGCTATCGTGACCGGCGGCGCAGCAGGAATCGGGGTGCAAATGGCCTACGCCTTGGGGGAGGCCGGGGCTGATCTGGTATTGGCGGCTAGGAATCTCGAACGGTGCCAGGAAGCAGCCCATGATATGGAAAGTAAACTCGGCATTAAGGTTATAGCAGCCAAATGCGATGTGAAAGAGCCGTCTGATGTAGAAGACCTTTATAAGCTGGTAATGCAGGAGTTTTCCCGGGTGGATATTCTTGTTAATAATTCAGGAGCCAGTTGGGGCGCACCGTCGCTGGAATATCCCATAGAAGCCTGGAAAAAGGTCATTGATACCAACCTGACCGGTTCGTGGATGATGGCACAGAAAGCCGGTCAAATCATGGCCGGGCAAAACTATGGTCGTATCATTAATCTGGCTTCTCTGGCGGCCTTTGTCGGGGCTGACCCGGATATAATGGATGCAGTGGCTTATCAAGCCAGTAAAGCCGCTGTTGCCGGCTTGACCCGGGATCTGGCGATAAAATGGGCCAAGTACAATATTACGGTAAACGCCCTGGCGCCGGGATGGTTTCCTACCAAAATGACGGCGGGGGTAATGGACAAAAGCGAAGAGCTGATGCTGGCCAATATTCCCTTAAGACGCTTTGGCGGAGATGATGAATTGAAGGCTGCCACGCTGTTTTTAGCTTCTCCCGGGGCATCATATTGCACCGGGGTGATCCTGAGTATTGACGGAGGCTGGGTAGCGCAATAAAATGCAGGTTACTTTATTATAGTTGCGGGGGGTTATAGAATGGCTGATAGGTTTGCTAGCAGAAGGAATATTGATTTTTTAATGAATGAAGTGTTCGAGGTAGCATCACTCAATCGTTTTCCGTATTTTGCAGATCATGATGAAGAGACCTTTAAAATGGTTCTGGATACTGCCCAAAAAATCAGTGAGGAAATGATGTTTCCTTTCTTTAAAGACATGGATGTCAATCCGCCCTATTGGGAGAACGGCAAGGTACATGTCCATAAAGCCATAGTACCATACCTTAAAGAAATGGGTGAAGGCGGGTGGATCCAAGCGGAAAAGCCTTATGCTGTCGGGGGACAGCAATTGCCTTTGACGATCAAGGTGCTAGCTTCTTTTCTATTCGGTGCGGCCAACTACTCCATGCAAGTCTATCCCATGCTGACCGGCGGTGCCGCTAATCTCATTTACCAATTTGGCAGCCAGGAAATGAAGGATACCTATCTGGAGAAGATGTATTCCGGGAAATGGCAGGGGACCATGGCACTAACTGAACCTGATGTGGGGAGTTCGCTGGGTGACCTTACTACTATCGCGGAACCGACCGATCAGGGGTATTACCTTATAAAAGGCCAGAAGATATTCATATCGGCCGGCAACAGTGACGTGGTGGACAATGTCGTCCACCTGATGATTGCCCGGTTAAAAGACGGCCCGGCTGGGGTTCCGGGTATTTCACTATTTGTGGTTCCCGAATACCGCATCAATGCAAAAGGCGACCTGGAATACAATGATGTCCAATGCGGCGGGATAGAACATAAGCTGGGCTACCGGGGGTCTCCGATCTGTCAGCTCACTATGGGCGAGGCGAAAGACTGCCGCGGCTGGCTGGTGGGCCAAGAAGGCAAAGGTCTGGCGCAGATGTTCAAGATGATGAATGAAGAGAGGATCAACGTGGGCATCGGTGCAATCAGTAAAATATCCGGTGCTTACTATGCCGCTCTGGAATATGCTCAGCAGAGAAAACAGGGCAGGAAGCCCGACCAGAAAGACCCCGCCACCCCAATGGTGGAACTGATCGAACACGCTGATATCAAACGGATGCTCCTTTTACAAAAGTCGGTAATGGAAGGGGCGCTGGCTCTGGGGATCCAACTTTCCGTGTATCAGGACCTGATAACGGTCGGGGAAAACGTGGAAGAAAATGAAATGCTGGTGGACTTCTTGATTCCGATTCTGAAGACCTATCCGTCGGAAATGGGTATTCTGGCCACCAGTGCGGCAATTCAGATACATGGCGGCTACGGATTCTGCGGAGATTTTCCGGTTGAACAATACTATCGGGACATTCGCATCGATCCGATCCACGAGGGTACAACCGGTATCCAGGGGCAGGATATCCTGGGCCGCAAAGTAAGCATGAAACAGGGCAAAGCCTTTGAACTGTATATTCAAGAAATAGAAAAAACCATGATAGAGGCTAAAACCTTTGCCGAGCTGGAAAAACAGGTGAGTTCGCTGGAAAGCGCAATTGGGTTGATGAAAGATGTGACTGCCGAGCTGCTGGCCAAGAAGTCCAAAATCAGTAATGAAGCCTTCTTAGCCGATGCGGTGCTGTATCTGGAATTTATGAGCCAGATCGCGATTGCCTGGCAGTGGCTGAAATTGATGACTGTTTCAATAAAGTCATTAAAAGAGCCGGCAACTGATCGGGACCAGGCGTTTTACCAGGGGAAAATCTTTGCTGGCCGGTATTTCTTTGACTATGAGCTGATCAAGATTCATAGTCTGGCGATCCGACTGCTTTCTGATGACAAAGTAACCGTTGAAATTACCCGGGAGTATTTTGAAGACTGATCAATTCTTCATACAGCTGGGCATAGGCAGCAAGCTCTTTTTCCGCTGAATAACACTCAATAACCAGTTGGCGGGCGGCGCTTCCCATAGCAGTTCGCAGTGATGGCGCTGTGATGAGTTGCATGGCAGCGGAGGCCAGTTCACGGGCAGAGTTGATATAGTAACCATCGATCCCATTTTCAATAATCCCCAGGTTACCGGGGACAGCGGTCAGGATGCAGGGTTTACCCAGGCTCATGGCTTCAAGAGCCCCCTGGGGTTGTCCCTCCGCCAGAGAGGTATTGAGTACTATATCGGCCATCTGCATGATGCCCCCAATTTCATCATGGGGTATCTCGTCCAGATAATGAGCCCAGGGCAGTTGATTCAGCCTTGATTTGATATGGTCGCTATATGCGCTATCTATGGCTGCACCCAGGATGAGCAGAGATAGAGAGGGATGGCTGCGTTGAGCAATATCCAGGCCATCCAGGGCTAGATCCAGATTCTTTACTGGTCTTAGGCCACTTGGGATGATGAATACGACATCTGTTTCAGATAAGCCATACTGTTGTCGTGAAGCCGGCGGTCTCGTGGGTAGGTCCACCCCCTGGGGTATGACCGTCAGTCTGGACTGAAGGCGGTTATCGGTATCGCTTATATGTTGGCCCAGGTCTTCATTAAAAACCACTACCCAGCTGGCCTTTAACAAGGTCTGCAGGGTTGGTTCTTTATGGGGCCCGGTCAGATCGTAGTTTATGTCAGTACCGGTGGTGGTCAACAGCAGGGGTAAATCTTTAATAGCTGGATGATGGGCGACCCGAGAAAACTGCAGGGCATGGAAGCCATGGACCATGTCATAGGAGTTTGTATGGCAATAACGGTCAAGCTGCAGTTGCCAATCCGGCTCGTCCATGCTTAGCAGATCTATAGCATAGCCCTTGCTGCTAAGACCATTGAACAATCGGGCAGCCGTGATGCTGTTGCCGCGCTGGCTTTTCAAAAGTGGTGTAACCATTAGAATACGGGCCATTTTGATACCCCTGTTTACTAAAATCATAGCTGTTCTTAAATAATGAACCCAAGACAACCGCCTCAGGCGTTAAGGGAACCGGACTCAGCCTTAAGTAGCTGGAAACATTCGCAATACTGTCCTTTAGCGCTCAAAATCCCCCGATAGTGATTGAGCCCCTCAATAGCCTCGTCATACCGGATATCGGCAAGCTGGGAGGAATGTAAACGCAGAGCTTCAAGCTTTTGCTCCATATAGATTGTGATGTCTTCAATATAGGAGAGCTCATGCAGCGGGGTCCAGACCTCATAAGCCAGTATGGTTTTTACTTCCCAGGGACCCCCCGGGCATTCCTGAAACCAGGGACCAGCAGCGCGGCGGCAGGCATCTAAAACTAGTTTGTGCGTTACCCGGTGGTCCTCATTGCCGTCCAGAGCGTGAGGAAGATAAACCATATCAGGCTTTTCCGAACGAAGAAGGATCATTATTCTCATCAAATTATCGCGGCCATATTCCAGAAAGCCATCCGGGTTACCCAGGAAGATGGTCGCTTTGACCCCTAATACCTCTGACGCCTGACGGGCTTCATTTTCGCGCAATGCAGCCAATTCCGAGCAGGAACAGCAAAGGCTCCCGGCCTCGCCGGATGTCATGAAAACGGTGATCACCTCGTGACCCTGGCTGGTATGTTTGGCAATACTGCCGCCGCATCCTATTACATCATCATCGGGATGGGGAGCAAAAACCATGATCTTTCTCATACAAACATCCTTCAAACAAGAATTCATATATGTATTCTAAATCTTTTTGTATGTGCCAGGGGAGAAAAAATTGATTCCCTATACCTTGCTTGGTGGTTTAAAAAGACAAAACCCAGACAATAATGGGTCTGGGTTTTACGTTATTTCAGAAATATGAATGACCATCCTACTTATCTCATGGCATATCAAACAGATTGGTACTCAAATACTTTTCTCCCCGATCGGCCAATACTACGACTACGAAGCCTTCTTCCAGTTCCTTGATGCATTCCACAGCCGCCAGCATGGCTGCTCCGCTGCTCATGCCCACCAGGATGCCTTCCTGGGCTACGATCTTTCGGGCCATAGCGAATGCGGCCTCGGATTCGATCATGATCCGGTGGTCGATCTGGGTAGGATCATAGATTTCTGGAACGATGGCCTCCTGCATGTTCTTCAGTCCTTGAATGTAATGACCCAGAACGGGATGCGCCTCCACAATCTGTATAGCCGGATTCTTCGCTTTAAGACCCATACCTACGCCCATGATAGTTCCTGAGGTACCCAGGGCGGAAACGAAATGAGTCACCTGACCTTCGGTATCTTCCCAGATTTCATTGGCGGTAGTCAAATAATGGGCCAGTTTGTTATATTCATTGGAAAATTGATTGGGCATAAAGTATTTATCGGGGTAGGTACTGACCAGCTCGCGCGCTCTCTGAATGGCACCATCCGTACCCAGAGAGGGGTCGGTCAAGACACATTTTCCTCCAAAGGCTTCGATCATTTTGCGACGTTCGATGGAGACTGCCTCACTCATTACTATCTCAACTGGATAGCCTTTTATAGCACCTATCATGGCCAGACCAATACCGGTATTGCCCGAAGTGGGTTCTATAATGGTCTTTCCAGGGGTTAATGTACCGTTTTCCTCCGCCTGTTCTACCATTTTGATGGCGATCCGGTCCTTGATGCTCCCGGTGGGGTTAAAACCCTCCAGCTTCGCATATAGCGGGATATGCGGTTTGGGGTTGAGTTTATTTATTCTGACCAGCGGAGTATGGCCGATGGCATCTATGATATTGTCGTACATATTAATTCGTCCTCCCGTTTAGTCGACACTATTATATATATTATCATTCACAATAAAAATGAGGAAATGTATATCAGAAAAAACATGCCTGGTCACCCCTTCATTCAGATTAATTTGAAATATAGTTCTTACTTATTGTTCGATCCTACAGATTAGCCTCGATTCTGGATATTGATCCTCTGAACTCGCTTGAGTCAATGAATCAAAGGGAAGGAATCGAGAAAAATAAAGGAAATAGTTCGATGGACATTGAATAACCTTCTGGGAGGTGTTGGCATGCGAACTGCAATAATCGAAATCAGCATATTGATAGCCGCCTTTATCCTGGGATGGCTGAAATTCGGGTGGCCCAGCCTGTTCTATATCTCGCTCGGCCTTATTGGATTCTATACGATCGTTATGGTGACTTACATCATAGTCAGGCGATCAGTGCTAACTTGGTCAGATAATATTTTTGGTATAGTAGCAATGGCTGGATGGCTGGTAATTGCCTGGTTTATCATGCACGAGAAAGGAATCCACTTCTGGGGGTTATAAACCAACCAAGAGCATAAGTATAGTGAACCAACCCCGAGCTTTAGAGCACCGGGGTTTTGTTTTGTTATCTCTTATTACGGATCAGTTATTTTATGGAAGGATATTTTCAAGTCGTAAAGAAGTTTATTCACAAGAATAAATATTTAAGGGAGCTAAGGGTTTGTTTCCCTGCTTACTGCTGGAGGAGTATAAATTATGGATTATGAGCGCTTTCGGGAGCACTTTAATCAAAATGATGTGTTCAGTATGAACAACGGCATGAAGATACTGAAGATGGAGAAGGGGTATGCCGAAGCCGAATTTGATTATGAACCGAACCATCAAAATTTTATGGGTACCCTGCACGGGGGAGCCCTATCGACCCTGGCTGACATTACCGCCGGGGTATCTATTATATCCTTCGGAAAATTGGTTGTGACTCTTAATGCTAACATCAACTATGTGAAACCCGCTAAAAAGGGAAAAATTAGGGCGGTTGCTACAGCGGTACACCGTAGTCGGCAGATAGGAAGCTGCGAAGTAAGAATATATGATGAGGAAGAAACCCTGCTTTGCTTTTGCTCCTATATTATGTTTATCACGGCTAAGGATGTGGTTCTTCCGACAGCCGAGTAGTTTTATATACTGATAAGCGGAGTACCTGCCGAAATCTATTGATTCAATGAATTGATAATTCTATAATAGTTTTTAGGCGTGATGTAGGATGGTTAGTATTATCTAATAGGGTGCACACGTAGAACGGGAGGATTTGGCAATGATAATCACTGAATTGCTGTCGCGAAATGCTGAGTTGTATGGATCGGAAATATGCCTGACTGAAATCAACCTGGACCTTCAGGATAGTCACAATGTTATCTGGAAAGAGTATGAACTGGTGGAAAACAACCCGGCAGGTGAGTATCGGCGGGATATGACCTGGCGGGTTTTCGATGAAAAAGCCAACCGGATGGCCAATCTTTTAATCAAAAGGGGAATCAAAAGGGGCGATAAAGTAGCCATCCTGTTAATGAACTGCCTGGAATGGCTCCCCATTTACTTTGGGATATTGAAGGCCGGTGCCCTGGCCGTACCCCTTAACTTCCGCTACACGGAAGACGAGATCAAGTACTGCCTGGATCTGTCCGAGGCCAGTGTTTTGATTTTCGGCCCCGAATTTATCGGTCGAGTGGAGAGTATCTACGATAAGATACCGCAGGTCAAAATGCTCCTCTTTGCGGGGGAGGACCGACCCAGTTTTGCGGAAAACTATGACCGTCTGACGGCCAACTGCTCCTCGGAAGACCCCAGAGTGGAGATTTTCGAGGGTGATGATGCCGTGATATATTTCTCTTCGGGTACTACCGGCCGACCCAAGGCTATCCTGCATACCCACAGCAGTTTGATGTCGGCAGTTTATACGGAATATGAACACCACCGCCAAACCCTGGATGACAATTTCCTTTGCATCCCGCCGCTTTATCATACCGGCGCCAAGATGCACTGGTTCGGCAGCCTGATGGCTGGCAGCAAGGCCGTCCTCTTGCGCGGGGTAAGGCCGGAATGGATAATCAAAACCGTATCTGAGGAGAAGATCACTATCGTATGGCTGCTGGTCCCTTGGGCCCAGGACATTCTAGACGCTATCGAGAGCGGGTCCATCAACCTGGAGGATTACGACCTGGCCCAGTGGCGTCTGATGCATATCGGAGCCCAGCCGGTCCCGCCCAGCTTGATCCGTCGCTGGAAAAAGTATTTTCCCCATCACGATTATGATACGAACTATGGCTTAAGTGAGTCCATCGGCCCGGGCTGCGTACATCTCGGTGTCGAGAATATACACAAGGTCGGCGCTATCGGAGTGCCGGGTCATAAGTGGCAGATCAGGATCACCGATGAAAACGGTGTTCCAGTTGAGCAGGGACAGGTCGGGGAACTGACGGTTTCGGGACCGGGCTTGATGAAGTGCTACTACAATGATCCTGAAGCTACCGAAGCAGTGCTCAAGGATGGTTGGCTTTTTACCGGGGATATGGCCCGCATGGATGAGGATGGCTTTGTCTACCTGGTTGACCGCAAGAAAGATGTAATTATCAGCGGCGGCGAGAATATCTACCCGGTACAGGTGGAAGACTTTCTCCGTTCCCATGATGCCATCAAGGACGTGGCAGTCATCGGTCTGCCTGACCGGCGCGTCGGTGAGATAGCGGCTGCCATCATAGAACTGAAGCCGGGTGTGGAATGTACGGAAGAGGAGATCAGTGCCTTTTGTAACGCTATGCCACGTTACAAACGCCCGCGCAAAATCATTTTTGATTCAGTACCCCGTAACCCGACCGGCAAGATCGAAAAGCCGCGCTTACGGGAAAAGTACGGAGCTGACCATATCGTAGCGACACAAATAGAGATATAGGTGACAGATAATTCCGCATATTAACCCAGATCATTTAGGTGGTCTGGGTTTTATATTGAAAAACAAAACCTGCAATACTCTCGCGAAAAGAAGGCGGCTTATTTTTATGAATAACTCCGTTCACGCAAAAAGCCTGCTCAATCAACGTATGTAAATACGCTTCAATTGGCAGGCTGTTTGGTTGCCTTGCTCTTTATTCATGCCATCTCGGTACTTTTTAGCCTTTGCTGGCCTGATAGATTACTATCCCAGCTAATCCGCCAAATACGATAGCAGCTGCGGCGACAATACCGACAATAAGTGAACCTGTGCTCAGGTATGCATAAATGGAAGCTATGAATAGACCTAGTTCGGAAATGGCAGTGTTGCGGAAAGCCACCTTGGCAAAAGTAAGATCCTTTTTGGCGAAGTTGGCCGCATAGGCAAGCCCAAAATAGAAGGGGGCCAGCATAAATAGGCCAAAGCCAAGTTCAGGTGATCCAACGAGCGATGGAATAATCGGAGCAACCAGTACCAGCAGTCCCATGAGAGCCTGGCCGCAAGTCAAAACCCCCAGAATCTTTTGGATTTTGGCAATTTTGGCCAGCAAGGCCTGCATAGCCTCATCGGGAGCCGGAGCTTGGGGAGCCATGTTTGCTTCAGTCATAAATCTACCTCCTCAGAAATTTATATTATGAAACCATTGGCTTCATGACCGCAATTTCTATTCACCAGCTCGACGGATGATTTAGAATATTCAGACATATCTTTGCTATAGGGTATCTAATAATGTACTATTTGTCAATTAAGTAATTTGGCATTATCTCTGGCGCAATGATTCCACTATACCCACTATTATCCTTTTGCTTACATTAATATTACCAGTCTGTTGTCAGGGCTAGGGGGAGAGTGTGGGAGAGACTTGTGTGCCTTTGAGCTAGATAACCGGGTTTACGGTCTTGATTTGGCGGCCAGGTGTTTTATCTGGGCCTTGAGGTTCAAAAGATAGGCGGGTTCTGGTTGTTTTGCACCAGGGATGGTATCATAGCGTTCTTGCTTTATCCGCAGGGCGACCTGGTCGATGGAACCGGATTCCTCGGCTAGGAGTTCCAGCACTCTGCTTTTAAAGCTGGTGGTGCTGTTGATGGATTGTTCAAAAAAGGCCGGGATCTCCGGGGCAACCAGATACCCGTAATGGCCCTGACAGAAGGTTTCAGCCGGCAAGGCGGCCAGACGATGCAGAGAAGATAAATACGATTCATAATCGGAGACAAATTCAGTAGACACTAGCCCCGGCCCATAGTACACTCCGGCAGCTTCTCCAGCCAGCAGGACCTTTTCTTCAGGCAGCCAGAAGCTGAAGTGGTCCTGGGTGTGACCGGGAGTTGCCAGCATCTCTATGGTCGTTCCCTCGGGTACGTTATATATCATTCCGTCTACCAGTTCCAGGTCGATCTCAAATGGGCAAAAGGGCTCATCTATCAATAATGAGGTCTCAATGCCGGGGAGAGAGCGCATGGCTGCGGCAAAGTTTTCATTCAGGCTCTGGATAAGAGCTATGGCATTTGGTCTTCTAAGGATTTTAGCCGACGCTTTTGACGCGCCAATTTTCATAGCGGGAAAGGCTTGTTTCAGGTAGGCAGCCGAACCGCAATGGTCCCAATGAACATGGCTGAGAAGTAGCGCTGACGGCTGCCGGTCATGCAGGACGGAGCGGATGGCTTCAGCATATAAGCTGCCCAGGCAGCTCAATCCGGCATCGAATATCACTGGTTCCGGTCCGTCGAGCAGGTATACAGGACACTCTATGTGTCCCAGGATATAAAGATTATCTCGTATATGGCCTAGTTCACTGATCATCATTTAAGGAGTCTCCGGATAATTATTTTACCAACATCACCGGACAGTTTGCCAGGGAGACAACTTTGTGACCTACACTCCCCAAGAACAATCGCTCAAGGGTATTCAGACCACGGCTGCCCACGATGATGAGGTCATAATGGTCCTTATCGGCTAGCTGCAGAATTATTTCAGCCGGAGGGCCGGATTCGACTATCTTGGTGACCCGGGGGTGTTTATCCAGCATTGCCTCGGCCTTGTCCAGCACTTCATGGGCATTCTGCATCAGTTCCTGATAATACTCGGAAGGAAAGAATTCTACACTTTGACCATCAGCGGAAAAGACATGTTGGATAGTGACGACATTGATCAGGGTAATCTCTTCTATGGAAGCGGACATTTTGGCAGCAGCACTTACTGCGCGGAATGATGGAGCTGATCCGTCCAATGCGATTAAGACTCGCTTATACATCACTTCTTCCTCCTAACATAACATAATCAGGAATGTTCCCATTGTGTGAGTCTGGTAATATTATTATATACCTGCACTAAGTGCGTAAGAAGCAAGCGCCCGGAAATAAATGCCGGGCGGTACCTTTTATAGTTCTTTCCCATACCGTTAATTAATCATTTGCTTGGTTGATAGCCATCGGCAATGAATTTTTCCATCCGCTTGACGATCTCAAACCAGGCTTCCCGGTATTCACCCAGAGATGCCTCAATAGCAGCGTTGTGCTGGCAGGCTTCATCGTATATTATTTTCCCGATTTCACGACCCTTGTCGGTGATATATAGCAGAATGGTCCTACGATCTAGCCGGGATGGACGGCGTTCGACCAGCCCGTCTCTCTCCATGCGATCGACCATGTTGGTGATAGTGGAACTTTCCAGATTGGCTCGCTGTCCTACCCGGGTCAGGGGGGAACCATCCTCTTCAATCAACGCTATGAGTATATATGATTGCCCCATGGATAGGTTGTAACGCGCGGTGTAATCCGTTCCTTGTTTTTCAAAACCTTTCATCACCATTTTCATCCGATAGGGAATGAACTGTGCAAAGTCTTCCATCCTACTAGACGTCCTTCTTTCGAACATTTTTCTTAATGTTCCAGGAAGCAGGGAGTATTGTCAAGAGGATGGGAAAATATTATTATTAATATATCTCCAATCGAGAAATACGTTATTGCGGTAATCATCTGCTAAATATAATGTTAGTACCGATCAAGTTTAAGGATCATAGATCCCTGGCAAGAGCTAAGGAGGGGGAAGAGTAAATGAGACATCAAATCGATCGTGGGATACAGCTTATCCAATTTCCAGGTTTTCATTATGCCAATTGCAATTGTCTGCTGCTGGAAGATGACCTACGCTGTTTAATTGAAACCGGGTTTGATGAGAGCGAGCTGCAAGTGTTAATAAAGTCTCCACCGCAACTCATTATCAATTCACATGGTCATGGCGACCACTGCCGGTATACCCATGCCTTCCCAGAAGCCAGAGTTCTCATGCATCCGGCTGACCGATCCATTGTAGAATCCGCCAAGGGCTATCTGAAGGAATTCAACTTCGATTCCTTGCTTAGCCCGGAATGGTCAGAGATCTTCCTGCAGGCCATGTGTTACCGTCCAATAGAATCCTTTGAAGAAATGGAGGACGGTCAGGAGATATGCACTGGTAATATTACCTTTCAGGTCCTGCATATGCCGGGACACTGTGCCGGTCATTGCTGCTTCTTTTTTCCGGAGCAAGGCTTCGTATTTACCAGTGATATAGAGTTTTCCGAGTTTGGCCCCTGGTATGGTATGGTGCATTCATCAGTAGCGGACCAGCTCAACTCCCTGGATCGACTGGCAGCCATCGGGGCGGAATACTACATCAGCGGACACGGGACCCCCTTCATACGTGATCCTGAGGGACAACGACTGATGGCCTACCGCGCGACGGTACTAGAGCGCCAGCGTCGGGTGGCGGCATTGCTCTATAATGGCCGCAGTACAATTGAGGAGATTGCCAGAGAACTTCCCATCTACCGCCGTCTGCCTCGACCCGAAACCATATTCTGGGCTTATGAGCTGATGATGGTTCTAAATCACCTGCGCTTCCTGGAGGAGCAGGGTTATGCCGGTCATGACGGGGACACCTGGTATCCCGCTAAAAACCTTGGCACCGCAAAACTGTCTCTCTGAGAAAGGATGTTGGTTATGATAATACGCTACGATTACGGTGAAGTGACCCAACTGCTCCTGAATGCCCGGGAAGGCATAGTAAAAGGTTAAAAACGAGATTGATAACATGCGGGAGGGAAGTACCATGAACCATTATCAGCGTTTACAGCAAAAACTGAGCTTGCATCCGGCGGGTGCACCGGCTACCGAGACCTTTGACCAGATTCTCCGGATATTATTCACTGAGGAGGATGCTGCGATTGCGGCCGAGTTAACTTTTGCGCTGGCCTCCCTGGATTTCCTGGCAGAAAAAATATCAATGCCGGCCGAGACAATCTATATCGCTCTGGAGGGAATGGCTGACCGGGCTCTGGTATATGCAAAAAAGGATAAGATGGGGAACCCCCGCTACAGTCTGCTGCCCACTATCCCCGGACTATATGAGTTCCCTTTTATGCGGATAAAGGATATCGCATTGCGGGATCAATTAGGGCAACTATGGCACAAGTATCACGAAGAGGCTCTGGGCAACCAATTTGCTGGATCACCAACTCCGCAAATGCGTGTTATACCAGTGCGCCGGAGCCTGACCCTGACCAC
>Ga0123335_1001269_pt1 | contig 41550 bp, 36 predicted proteins | sample BiotimSIPDNA_2_FD_89707 | JGI IMG/M metagenome (GOLD analysis project Ga0123335, IMG submission 89707) | Anaerobic biogas reactor microbial communites from Washington, USA - Biogas_R2 time_0 SIP DNA | ecosystem: Engineered > Bioreactor > Anaerobic > Unclassified | place: Washington, USA...
CATGCCGACTGGTACATCACTGCCACAAAAAAACTTAAAATTAGCAATAAAATTGGCTTAATAAAAGGCACATCTTTATTCTGGTCAATCCATATTAGTCCCAATAAAGAAAATAAAAAAGGTAACCCCACCACTCTTTCAAAACTTAAAAGAAAAACTAAGCTAAATAGTTTTGCCAAAAATATTACAATATTTTTTATTTTTTTTAGCATGGTGTTGGCTACATAAATACTAAATTTATAATCTAATTTCAACTAATTGTGCTTCATAAAACGATACGTGCTGCTCAATAATTGCCGTCTGCACTGCAGATGAAGCGCCTGTTTGAAGACTGCGTACTTCTCCAATATATAAGCCCTTCTCTATTCCCCTTTGACCAGTAGTTAAAACTCGTTGTCCTATCTCTAAGTTATCGGTTATTGGTACTTCTGTGAAAAGCACTCTTTTCCCATCACCAGTTACTATTCCCTGAACACCAGTCTCTGTCGTAGCCAAAACAGGACTCGAGTTCCCTTGCCATAGTAACTCAACTAAGGCTACTCCCTCTCTTTTCTCTTTGATTTGTCCTACTAATGTATCTTTAACTAAAACCGCTGATCCAACAGCAATCTCTTCATCAGCCAAGATACTAACAGTTGGCTGAGCAAAGGATAAAATTGGCCTAGTAAGTACTACCTTATTTAAAGATCTGCTGGAACTATTTAAAAGCTGACGAAGCTCTTCGTTTTCTTTAGAAAGTTGATCGAGATCACCTAAGCGAGCTTGAGATTGACTAAGCCTAATTTCTAAATCTTGAATACGACGTATCAACTGTTGTCGATTATGAAGCATCTCTCCAAAACCATACATTTTCGATACCGCCTGTATATTCATTTTTACAAATGGAGATAACAATCTATTACTATTTCTCATTAGTACTGAAGAAAATCCAATCAACTGTAAAAAACCTACTAAAAATATACTTATAATTATCAAGCCTAATTCAAGAGCTTTATGCCTAGATTCCTTGAAGATAGATGCTACTACTCGTGATAGACTCATCCAATAAATTTATTAAATAATTTATTCTAATTATACCCCCTTGGATAATTTAAGAAAAATAATCAGAATTATGGTTCGAGGAGATTAATCATTAATATTGTGCCTTAATGAATAAGCTATAAGGAGTTAATCTCCACAAAAAACTCTCTTCATAAGATACACAAAAAAAGATTAATCTATAATCCAGATATATTATAAGGGTCTGGAGATTTATAAACGCACAGCCCCATCTCTTCTGATAAATAATCATCGATCCCCATCAACAAACTCCCTCCTCCAGTTAAAACAAGTCCGTTCTCCAGAGCAGAAACCAATTGCTGGGAGTTCATTTTTATCAAGCTTTTCTTCAAACTTTTTGAAAGCATTGCTAATTGTTCTAGAATTATCATTCTTATCGATTCAACCTGGATCTTTTTCGTAACCACCAATCCTTCTGATAACTCAACTCCTCTAATATTTATAATCGAATTTTCATTAATCTTACCAATATTCTCTTCATTTATTGCTGGCTTATTCATCTTTTCACCGAAAGGATTTTTGCCCTTATTATCTATAATGTTTGGCATCTGATGCTTGATGCTAATGGCTTGAGAATAGCTCACTTGAATTTCGTGATGTATCTTTAAATATTCAATAATTGCCTTAGTTATTTGATCACCGCCAAAATTAATGGTTGTATTAAATATTATTTCTCCAGATGAACCAATAACCAACTCACTAAGTTGATTCCCAATATCAAGGATTGCCATAAAACCCCGATCAAGAGATGGGTTTATTTGCATAGTCCCCTTTTTTTGAGTATTTGTCCAACCTCTTAATACCGCTTTAGCTTTTTCTTCAATTTTCACCTTAGTAATTCCATTTTTTTGAAAAGCTTCAATAAAAAGTTTTTTATCTAACGGAGTCAACGAGGAAGCAACAAAACAAGTTGCATTAATTTTCGTAAAAAAATTACTTGATAACTGTGTTTTTATTTGAGTCAACAATATTTCAAGATATTTTTCAAAGTCATGCAAATTAACTATCCCTCCCTTGTAAATCGGAAAAATAACCTGTGCATCTCCAGCAGATTTGCCCGAATTTTCCAGGGCCTTTTTACCAATTGTTACGATAATCCCCGTATTTTTTTCTCTAACATAGCATGTTGGCTGATTGATTAGTGTTTTTTCCAAACTTGCTACCCTCGTATAAAGACTTCCAAAATCGAAAAATAATGAAATACTTTTTGAATTAAAAAGTCTAGAAAAAACATGCAAATCTAAGAAGCTAACATTTTTTTTATTCATTTGGATCTAAGCTGAATCTAAAAACAACTATACCATACCTGTAATTAGGGTATCAAAGACAGTTCAAATGAAAACGGATAGGCCTTAAAAAATTACTGATCTATTTGATTCAATAATGTACCAGCAGAGCGCCATCTTCCCTGACTTAAAAGAGACTCAACTTCCTGAACTTGGCTGTGTTTTACTGGATTCTCAACACTAGCCTCCTTAAGCGACTCAACTCTCTCTTTAACTAAATCTTGTTTTAGCTCTAAAGCCTTTTCAAGCATAATTGCCTCTAAATCAGGAATTAAAGTATCTAAATAATCCAACAACTGTTCTTGTTTTTGAAGTTCAGTTAGAGATGAGTTATTTGATATTTCATCAGCTTTTTCCTTTTCCTGCGATGTCAGCAATAAACCCATATCATTCTGGACAAAATCTTCCCAAATCGTTGCCTGCAATTCGTTTAAAAACTCCTCCTGCTCTTGAGGAGAGCTTCTCTCTGCTCCCAACAAAAAGAAGATGTTCTGGTCTGCCAAAGCTTCCGAGTCTTTTGTAGTACTAATTTGCCCATTACTATCATTATTATTCTGAAAATAACTTGGCTGCATATTTACTTGATCTGGTTGATTAACAATAGAATCACTTGCTGTATCATCCGCACTAAAGACTTCTCTCAATGGCTTCATGCTTGAATCGGTAACAGTATCGTCACTAGATGAATTGGGAAGTGTCTCGTCTAAAGAGTTAGCTATTCTTTCAAGTTCTGCCAAATTATCCTCTACAGTTTCTGAACTCTGTGAAGAGGGCTGCTGAATATTTGATTGAGTATTTTCAATAGTGTCTTGAGGAGGTTCATAGGCATTAATTGTATCTTCATTTGTAATTTTTGGCTCATTTAACTGAACCCCACCTGATGAAACATTAGAATCATCTGTTGATGGCAACACTACTTGCTGATTGTCGTCTTGAGTAAACATAGGCAGATTTTTATTTATTAATAATATTTGTAAAATTGTCTCTTCACATCAGTATATCAGAAAAAACAACAAGGTGTAAATATTCGCTTAAAAAATTGTATTCTTAACAAGAAAGGTATTACATTTCATCAATTATTTCTACAAGAGCCTTTCTTAATAGACCTAGGTCAATGTTATTAACTTGATTTGAATAGTCAACATCTGCCCGAGTCAGACAGAATTCTGTTCTACTATTACTGCCAAGACAAGAAAGCATAAATGAATAGTCAAAAACATTGATTTTTCCATCTTGAGTATCTTGAGTTTCTCCTGAGATCGGTAGGTCACCTACAACTATAGGCCTTGCTGATAAATCGAGAGTAACTCCCCCTGGCTGAAGATAAATAAAGTCAGTTACGCTTTCAGGATATAAGTTATTAGCATTTACCAAATCAGAAAAGGCACAAAGATTAGTAGCACTCTCACCCAAATAACAAAACTTAGTGGCTAAGTGCATCGGACCCTTGATAAAAATCATATAAGGTCCTGCCACAAGATCCTCAAAAACCATAGGAGTTATATTAATAAACTCCTTGGTAGTCTCATCATAATAAAAATCCACTTCCCTTTCGCTTAAGCCCACAGTAGCATGAAGAATAGATACCTTTGTTGAGATTTTACGATCTCCGCCTGCAAAAATTGGATGAGTATCAAGAGGATGATGACATATTTCACCTTCGCAATAAGGAACATTTTCTACAGATATCTTTAAAGTGAGTGCAACATCACCCAGTTCAAATTCTGGATCAGATGTTGGAGTTATGGTTGAAATAGGATCTGTTTGAGCAACCGTCGGCAAAGAGGTTGGGGTAAGCTGTTCATTACAGCATGTTTCATAGCTTGGTCCAGCTAAGCAACTATCCAAGTATGATGGTTCACTACAATATCCTTGTTCGTTTTCTTCAATAACTGCACAAACCAAATCACCATCGCAATCATTATTACTTATACAACCAAACTCACCACAGGCCAACAACCCTGGTTCACTTGCAGGAGTAGCTGTTGGACTAGCATCATTTGGAACCACCCAAGCACCAGGTGATAACATTGTTTCATCACTATCAACATACTCATCTTGCCAGACATGCGGTTGAGAAAATTCCCAAGCTTCACCAGTAGTAAGATTTTGTATAACTATTTGGTAGTCAGAAGTATTTACACCCATAACATCTCCTTCTCCGCAAGTCCACTCACAACCCCCCAATCCATCTGGACTACAGAGAAAGCTTCCTCCTGGACACTCAAATCCTGGAAGGCCCAGACACTGACCCACACACGATCCTTCTGGGATTGTCGGCGCTACGGTAAGGTGAGGTACTGGAGTTAAAGTTGGAACAGTTGTTGGCGCTGTAGTTGGAATTGAAGTTGGTGAAATTGTCGGACAGTTATCAGGATCTACACACTCACAATTATCGGTTTCATGGCTACAATACAAGCCAGAACAACAAGTGCCTTCGGCATATCCGTTATAACATTCATCGCCTACAGTGATACAAAAAGGTGAATCTGTAGGTGTAGGCGCGGTTGTTGGTGCTGTAGTTGGCAAAACTGTAGGAGCTACTGTTGGCAATGTTGTGGGTGCCACCGTAGGTAAAACACCATCGGCATCCCGGGCAACATAAGCGATGTGCGTAGCATCTGGTGACACTACTGGGTAAGCATAGTGAGAAGTTGTATCAAAAGTTAATTGAGTTAAATCTTCACCATCAACTCCTATTGAAAAAACCTGGTCAACTCCATTGCTACTAGATATAAATAAAATAGTATGATTATCAAAAACTGAAGGATGTTTTCCTCCAGAAGTAGTCAGCTGATTAATACTAGAGTTTTCAACACCGATATCATAGGAAAAAATTTGTGATACTCCACCAGCTTGAATAGAAGAAAAAATTAGTTTACTTCCTCCCAACATTAAAAGAGGATTGTGAATTTCAGCGTGGATTACATCTGTAAGAGAAGTAATTGACCCACCAATATCCTTGACTCGAATTTGTGACGTTTTAACAGGGCCAATTGAAGACTCGAATACGTATACAACCTTGTTTCCATCTTGAGAAAAACTGGGATAGAAAGCTCCTCCATCAGTCGTTAATTGTTCTTCATTTCCTCCATCTGCATCCATCATATATATATTCCAAGAACCAGATTTATTTGAGGTATAAACAATCTTGCTTCCGTCTGGTGAATAAGAAACATGCTTAGATGACTCTCCATTAACTTCTGATGAAAGTACCTGAAAATCTCCATTATCTTCTTTCATTGAAAATATTTGAGTGGTTCCTGTGGCTGTTTTTGCTGAAAAAGCTATCCAGCCATCTGTTCCTACGCTTGCCTGTTGTCTTATCTCCCCCACTCCTGCCTGTTGCGATAGGTGGTAAGCTACTCCTCCCGCAACCATAAATAAAGACAGTACAAGTCCACCCAAAAAAAGCTTTGATTTATTTCGTGAAAAATCGCCCTGATTGCGCCTAAACCTAACAGCGTTTTTGTCCTCGGCTCCAGGATGTTGGCCAAAAACAGACTGAGCAGGTTGAGCATCGCTGCTCGAAACTGTGCTTTGAGGTTGGTGAAGAAAGTTATCGGTATTCATTGAAAAAACAGTAAATAATAAAGCTCTTACATACTCTACTATAAATCAGAACAAAAGATCAAAACAAGACCCAATGACTTAAAATTCCCCCATAAAATAACTGACATGCTGACAATGTATAATCATTAAGATAGAATCTGGATCATGAAGAAGCTTGCACTAATAATCAAGAGATTGATGTTTTTTGTAATAAACATGATGGTGGTTATTACCCCGTTTGTTTTTACCAGTGTTAATGAGGAGTTGTTTGAGTTTAACAAGATGTTGGTTGTCTACGCTTTTACCACTCTTCTGATTTTTCTTTGGTTGGTTAAAATAATTTTAGAAAAAAAGGCACTACTTAAAAAAAATCCACTTAACATTCCTATTATTTTATTTTTATTGAGTCAAGTAATTTCCACTATTTTTTCTGTTCATTCAAGAACTTCGTTTTGGGGTTATTACACTAGATTTCATGGAGGACTATTATCGACCATCACTTACTCTTTTCTTTTTTTGACTATCGTTAATAACTTTGATCTTAAGCAGATCAGAGCTTTGCTCAGATCTGCTTTAATATCATCAATCTTTATCAGTTTATATGCCCTCCCTGAGAAATTTGGGGTGTCGCCAAGCTGTATTATTTTGAGACAAAAGTTTGATGTAAGTTGTTGGGTACAAGATGTTCAATCAAGGGTATTTGCTACTTTTGGACAACCAAACTGGTTAGCTGCTTACTTAACAACACTATTTCCTTTCTCAATTTATCTTTATCTTTTTCCAATCAACTCACTTCAAATAATAAGTAAAAAGACTCAAAAACAACTTTGGCTTTGGGGGTCAGTATTGATAGTTATTGCCACACTGTTTACACAATCGCGTTCTGGAATCATGGCTATGGGTATCTCTGTTTGTTTGTTTGCAGTTTTTATATTTAAAACATCTATTACTTCATTTTTTTCAAAAATATATGAACAAAAAAGAAAAATAATAAGGATATTGCCTGTTTTTTTTACAATAACTACTCTTATATTGATTAGTTTATTTCTTTTATCACTTACTAAAGAAAAGATTTTTTCTACAAAATTTTCACCCAGTGATAATATAGATCAAGGTATTTTAATTACTCCTTCTGAAAATATACGTCTCGTTGTATGGAAAGGTGCAATCAAAATTTGGCAGAGATATCCAGTTTTCGGTTCCGGTCCAGAAACTTTTGCCTACAGTTATTATCTAGATAGACCCATAGAACATAATGATTTATCTGAGTGGGATTTTTTATATAACAAAGCTCACAATGAGCTACTTAATATTTTGGCCAATACCGGAATAACTGGATTGTTTTCATATTTATTAATCCAAGTCACGGTTTTTATTCTAGGTATAAAATTATTGAAAAAGAATAAGAGTAATCAACAAAAACAAGCTGAAGTTTTCACTATTCTTTTAAGTATTACCTCGATTAATATTACCAACTTCTTTGGGTTTTCAACGGTAATGGTTGGTGTACTCAATTATATTTTATTTGCTTACTTGGCAATACTTTCTCTTCCCAACTCTCTGAAGAAAAACAGTTCTTTTCAAAAACCGAATCTTTTTCAATTCTTAGTCCTAATCTGTTTATCACTAATAACTATTCACTCATTAATCTCAATTGCTAGTATTTGGCAAGCGGACTATTTTTATGTAAAAGGCAAATCATTGATTCAAGCCTCAGAATATCAATCTGGAGTTGATTACCTGCAAAGAGCAATCCTACTCTCTCCCAAGGAAACCCTTTTTTATGATGAACTGGCAAACACCTACGCCTCAATTGCTTTGGAGTTCTTACAACTTGATAATCTGGAGTTAGCACAAGAGTTTGCTGAGTTAGCTATCAAAACTAGCAATAAAACTATTGAGCTGAATCCAAAACATCTAAACTTCTATCAAACTCGGGCAAGCATCTTTTCAAAATTAGCTCTAATAGATATTTCTCACCTTGAAAATGCCTATGAAACATTAAAAATAGCTCAAAAAATGGCACCAACTCATCCTAAGTTAGTTTTTCATCAAGGAAAAATCGAGCTATCGATGAACAAACAAGAAAAAGCTATAGAAACAATGCTAAAAGCAATCGAGCTTAAACCAAATTATCATGAGGCTCGTTATAAACTTGGTGAAATATATGAAGAAAACGGCAACTGTTCGCTTGCAAAAGAACAGTATCAATATATCTTACAAAACATTATTCCTAACGACCAAAATCTTAAACAAAAAATCAACCAGTTAGAGTGTTAAAATTCCCTACACAATGAAAAAAAAGATCCCAGTAAACCAAATTTATAAAAGGTTCAATATTCCAGAAAATTTAGCCAGGCATATGTTGTGGGTAGCTCAAATCGGAGTTGAGACTATTGAAAATTGGGTAGGACCAAATATTGATCAAGAAAATATCATCTCTGTTTTATTACTCCATGATATCGGCAACATAATCAAATTTGAACTTCACTCAAACGAAGCAAAAAAAAACTATTCTCAAAGAGAACTTGAAAAACTCTTACCCATCCAAAAAAAGATGATTGCTCTTTATGGAAATAACGCTGATATTGCTAACATTTCTATTCTGGAAGAGATTGGTGTAAACAAAGATGTCATTCAGCTTCTCACTAATCACTCATTTGACTATTTACCCACGCTACTCGATTCAGAAAACTGGAACGAAAAAATAGTTTTTTATGCAGATCTCAGAGTGGCTCCTTGGGGCATTGTTCCCCTCAAAAAAAGAGTTGAAAATCTTAGAGATAGATACTCTCACAGAAATCAACAATGGAAAAATAAAACAACTTACTCAAATTGGTTAAACTGGTCAAATAAGCTAGAAAAACAACTCAATCAACAAACAAGCATTGATTTAAAACATCTAACCTTGAATAGCGATGAGAAAAAAACCTCTGAACTTTCAGCTTTTAAAATATCCATTGAGGTATAATACCAGTATGAATATCATCACTGCGCCACATCCAACACTAAGAAAAGTAGCTAGACCTGTTACCAAAGTAGATACAAAACTGTTGCAAAATATCAAGTTATTGATTGACAACCTAGTTCTTGAAAAAGATCCAGAAGGAGTAGGTTTAGCCTTTCCTCAAATTAATAAGTCAATTAGGGGATTTGCTTATAGACCAGATGTAAATAAGAAGAGACCTGATTCCGTCCAAGTTTTTTTTAATCCCAAAATTATCGCTCATAGCGACGATTTTGTTTTAGGTAGAAACCCAAAAAAACCTGATTTAGAGGGATGTTTATCGGTTCCAAGATTTTTTGGAGCAGTTCCTAGATGGAGCTGGGTAGAGATGGAATATCAAACAGTTGAAGGAAATAAGTTAGTTTTCCACAAACAACTCTTTAAGGACTATAAAGCTAGAATCGTTCAGCATGAAACTGACCATCTTAATGGTATTTTGTTCACCGATCACGTACTTAAGTACAATTTGCCAATTTATCTTGTAGAAAATGACCAACTCATCCCTTTTGAAGACAAAGAGTTATTAAAATCTTTTTAAGAAAAAATGAATTCCCCAAAAGTTCAGGTGGCTGTAGCCGGCAGTACCAAACATAGCCTAATGGTTGCTCAAGCTCTCGCTGATGATTCAAGATTTAATATCTGCTGGATCCTAACTCCTTCTCCTAAAAAGGTGGGTAGAAAACAAGAAATAACTACCAATCCTCTTCATCAGTGGGCAAAAAAAAATTCTATAAAAGTTAAACTAATTGATAAAAAAATAGAAAAGTTTACTACAAACGTTGTTGTACCAGATTATTTACTAGTTGTTGATTTTGGATACTTTATCCCGGACTGGCTTTTATCTTTTCCTAAGATGGCACCAATAAACATTCATCCGTCTATTCTACCCAAGTGGCGCGGTAGTTCACCCGGACAGTTTGCTATTCTTTTTGGTGAAAAAAAATCAGCCGTATCCCTAATAAGAATTACTAGCGAACTTGATGCCGGTCCAATCATTAATCAGGTTGAATTTTTAGTTGATGAAAACTGGAATAGCCAAGATTATTATCTTCATAGCTTTACTCTTGTCAGTCATCACATAGCTAACTGGATTATTCAGCATCAACAAAACCCAAAAAATGAGATTGCACAAAATGCAAGCCCTTCCATTTATTTTGCCAGAAAAATCTTAAAAGAAGATGCATTTGTTAATTGGAAACTACTGTCAAATTTACAAAGTGGCAAACAAGAATTACCAGATTGCAATATCTTAGAAGAAAAATCTCTCATGAGAAGTGTGCTTAAACAGTCACCTACCAACTTGTGGCCTGAAGTGATTTCTCGTGCTTGTAGGGCGTTTCAGCCTTGGCCATTACTCTGGACAATTATTCCTACTAGCAAAGGAAAAAAACGAATGCAGATTCTTAACTGCGAAGTATTAACAAGTGGTCAAGAAAAAAAACTCGCTCTTGCTCAAGTAAAAATTGAAGGCCAAAAAATTTCTGAATGGAATCAGGTAAAAAATGTAGTGACAGATCAAGAAAAATAATATTAAGCAGATGCTTTTGAATCTTCTTGAGGATTTTTCCAGTGAGTGGTCACCCCCTGTTTCTTCATTACTCGCAAAACTTTGGTAGGCACTTTATAGCGCTTACGAATACCATCAACCATTAGGGTTACTGTATGCAAGTTCCTTTTAAACGCACGAGAGGTTCTGTTTTTAGCATGAGAAACATTGTGCCCAATGCTTGCCACTGATGGATATTTTAGATCATAGCTTTTCATAACTGAGAGATTGTATCATCCAAGTTTTTAGATGTAAATAGGAGTAAATACTAAAAAGCAATCATCTAGCCAAATATTCTTTCAATCCTTCGCAATAATTTTTTCAACTTTCCTCCCGTCCATATCATCATATCCCGCTCGCCATCTAAAGCAGAAGCTTCATTACTCTGAGAATCTTGACTCTCTTTTTCTTTAGCTAAATAAAAATATTTTGTAGACTCTCTAATCATCTCTCTTAAAACTCTCCTGTATAAATAACCAGTTCGTCTCTCTTTCGCTAATTTAAGTGGTTGCACCAAAAACCCAGCATGATATTTAAAATATAAAAAGAATTGATTTACAGCATAGGCTATGCTTTCCATTCTTCCAACGGGAGCCATATCCATAATTTGGAATTTCACGTTACTTATTATTTTTGCCACCCTACGGATTTCTTCTGCAGAAAGCGAAACAGATTTTTGACTGAGCAGGTTATTTATTTGCTCAACTCTATCTGGATGGACCTGAATCAAAAGAGTCATTACTTCACTAAACACGCCAGATTCTATTAAAAAATAAATAATCTTTCTAAGAAATAGAAAGTCTTCAGGAGGTAATTTATCAAAAGCTTCAAAGGTTGCATTGCTGATTGATACTCCTTGCACTCCCTTTTGCCCTTCTTTTGCAGAGTACCAAAGAGGAGTAAATGGATAAGCAGACATTGCACCAAGCGTATTTACTTCAGCCTGTTGAAAAACCCTTAATACCGAATCAACTGTTCTTCCTGAAGTAATTACTTCATCTACCACCAATATCCCTTTTTTATCAGCTACTCGTTTTATGTAACCAGCTGCTTCACCTCTAGCTGTCGCATTGCATTGGCCACTATAATCATTACCATCGTTTAAAAATTTTATTCTTGGACATGTAATAGATTTTTCTATTAGCCCATTTTTTCGCAAATCATTCCACATCGCTTTGAATAGATGTGCCACGATTCTGCCACTTTTATCAATAAAGAAAATTGTGTTGATTTGATCCTCGGCGCCAATGCTTTCTAAAACCTTGTCAACAATTTTTAATATATAAGCTACGTGCTCATAAAGATCTCGTTTTGAATATGAATCAATTCCCGGGATATTCTTTTCAATATTTTCAACTTCTAAACCTCTCTCCTCAAAATCTTGCAAAAGAGATCTATACAACTCAAGAGTTTTTTTATGAACTTCTTCCCAAATATTGCTGGATTTTTCAGGACAACCAATTGGCAAAAATTGTTGAGAAATGTCATGAATTATTTCTCCCGGAGCTGTCAAAAATCTCTGCTGCCTTGATTCACTCATATACTTTCTTGCTATTCTTGGTTTACCACCAAATTAAAACATCAAGTTTAAGAAAAAATCTGCTATCGGATTAATTAGCTGAACAACTGGAGCTTGGCCTCCAGCAAATGGAATAATTAATAGCAACAGTATCATCATGCCAAACTTATCCATTATCTGCTCGTACTCCATAGCCATCTCTTTTGGCAACAAAGCAAACAACACTTTTGAGCCATCAAGCGGTTTAACTGGAATAAGATTAAACAAAGCTAAATACACGTTAATCGCAGCAAGTTGAGTTAAAGCCATAAACCACAACTCAGATATAGGTATAAATTTTGTAACAATGGCCAATAACCAAGCTATTAAAAAATTAACCAACGCTCCTGAAGCCGCAATTAGAGCTGTATCTTTAACAGGATCTTTAAGATTAAAAGGATCATATGGTGCGGGTTTACCCCACCCAAAACGGGTTAGTAAAATTGCCAATACTCCAATTGGATCTAAATGAACTCTAGGATCTAGAGTTAGTCTCCCCTTTACTCTGGGAGTGGGATCTCCTAACTTATCTGCAGTCCAGCAATGAGCATACTCATGCAAAGCAATTGTTAGCAAAACTCCAGGAAAAATTATTAAAAATAAGACTGGATGTACTAAAAAAAGATTTATCATATTATTTTATATTTTATTCTAACAAATATCTTAACTCCACAATTATTCTAACAGTATTGAGATATCTAATTACTTATATCAACATCACAAGCTAGCATTTTTCTTCAGCTTTTTTTATGATTTATTTGGTACAAACAATTCTTGTTGATAAAAAATAGTAAAGACAATCATCTTCTTAATAAGAAGAGCCAATTGGAACACACAGTTATGCGACTGTTGATGATAGGCACCACAGGCAACTCTCTTTCAAAAACCAAACAGGCTTTAGATTCTCATTATTTAATCGATCATTTAACATGTTACAGTCAAGGGTTCAAGCTAGCCACAACAAACTTTTTTCAATTAATCATTGTTGCTCTAGTTAATAATAGTTTTGCTGGCTTGAGATTCATCAAAAGGATAAGATTGTGTGGCATTCAAACCCCTATACTTACCATTGGAGAAACCAACTCAAATCACAGAGTCTCTCAAATCTTGAACTGTGGTGGCGATGACTCTTTAGTAATGCCTTTTAATAAAAAGGAGTTGTTAGCTAGGATCAATGCGTTAATTCGAAGGGGGTGTTTAAGAGAAGAAACCCACTTTTCTAGAAAAGGTGATTTTATGTTTGATCCCGATACTCATTATCTTCTGTTTCGTAAAAGACCTATTTTCTTGCCCAGAAAACAACGCTTTATCTTTGAATGTTTACTAATTCATCATCCTCGAGTTGTGACCAGAAATATTCTCACAAACCACGTTTGGCAAAAAGAGTGGATTAAGCGTAGTAACATCGACGTACAGATCAGTCAACTACGAAGAAGTTTAGAGAACCAAGCCGGCTTTGATCCGATTGAAACGGTCCATTGTTTTGGTTATCGTTTGGCTTTAAGAGAGTAATGCTCTAAATCTCTTTTTCTAGACCAACGGCTCTTTGCGGAAACATTTCTTCAAATAGCCGTTTCGCTTTCCCCTCAAGCTTAGACAACATTCCTTCTCTGTGCATCATTAAAAAATCTTCTAAAGATTGAAAAAAAGCACCTTGCTCGCTACTAGATACAGCTATCATCAGTTGACTGGCAATATTAGTTCTTTCATAAAAGGGATACAGATAACTCGGAATTGACTCAAAGGTCATACTTCCAGTTTCATTTAAAAAATCAGAGAATGCAATTTGGCCATCCTGCAAACATCTTGCCACATAGAATCCACATAATGCTCCATACAGTTGTTTATCTAAAATAGGAATATTATGTTCTCTCAAAACTTTTCCAAACTCTTTTTCAGCTTCATAAAGAGATGAGCATAGCAAAGTAACTACTATTAACATCCTGGCCTAATTCTCTTGCCCTTTCAATAATCATTGGTGCAAGCTTTCCCCCGAAATCCCAACCTATCTCATTATCCAAAATATATGCATGGGCTAATTTTCCCGTTCTAAGTTCTTCCTTAAGTAGATCGCAATCTGCCCTTGACTCAAAAACAGTTGAATCTCCAAATCCCTGAGCAAACATCTTGGCAAACATCTCTCTCCATCCCTCAGCATCCTCTATATGAACTATTCTGTATTTTTGTTTGTCTAGTGGCATTGTTTTATACCTTTTTTAGTTATGTAAACCCACAATTATAATTTATGTGCTACAAGGACTAAAGACCTCGGATAGCCTTTATTTTAATCTATAAAAGATTATATAAAAGGCTTTATTAGTTGGATATTTAATTTTTTTTGTAAGGACTTGAGACTAAGTATTTTAACTCTAGCTTCTTCATATAACTCGCTCATTCTTTGTTCAAAAGATGAGTGTAAAGTTTGCCACTCTTCATATGATATAAAATGTTCTGGATCAGCAAGGACTTCTTCAATTCTTGAAAGTACCTGAGCAATGGGAGGTATTTTCCCCTCGGATACGATGTCTCTCTTAAAGAGAATTGACAAAGTTGCTAAAATATAATGGACTGGCTGATCCTCATAAGTGTGAGCAAAAAGAGAGTCAAATATTTGTTCATTATTTTTTTCATTAAAAAAACAAAAAAAATTTAGTAAACGAAATAAAATTGGCAACACTTGAAGTTTGTAATCATCCTCTGTCGAGTGATGAGAAAACTCTGACAAAATTGATAGAGCTTCCCCATATGTCCCCAATTTTGTTAATAGTAAATGTTGAAACTCATCAATCTGTTGGTCTAAAAGCTCATATTCTCCATCATCTTCAGATTCTTCTTTTCTTTTACTTAAACCCAATTTAAGACTCCTAAGAAACTCAAATGTTTCTTCAAGAGAAATACCCTGCGAACAAGATAGGTGACACCTCATGTGTTCAATTTCATGACTGAGAATAAAATGTTTTATTTGAATTTCCAATTCTTCGGAGGTCATTGAGCAAATTTCATCAGATAATCGTCTGGCTGTTTCTTGAGCTAAAAACCAGGCTCTCTCTTCTTCCCCGCCCATATTAATTGAAAATGTAAGTTTGTTGTCAAAACCGTGCTTGAGCTTAATCCTCAGGAAAACATCGTGAACATTTGCTAATATTTCTGATAAATTTAAGCCTCCAAAACTGATGATGACGTAGTTATTTTCATCAAACCTCAACAGCTCAACTCCTAGTCTTTCAAGAGTTTCCCTTTCATTTTCAGAAAACAAAGCCAGACTAAAGACAAACTTTTTTTCAAAAACACGAAATATTGATAAAAATAATCGTTCTTTTAAACGGTTTACATCAACAATAATTATGTCTTTATCTTTTCCAACTTCATGAGTATGTTTTGCCTCTGGTGAAACGTATCTACTACCCCAACTATTGTAGGCAAGAGAGTCAAATGGGTCCACTGTTTGTCCAGTGATTATTCTTACGCTTGCAGATTTCCTAAATGGATCAGGCCGAATTTCGAAAGTCATCACAAACGAATATTTATTTAACAAGGTTACTCAAATTTCTGCAGGGCGGGAAGGATTTGAACCCTCACGAGAGGTTTTGGAGACCTCCATGCTACCATTAACATCACCGCCCTTTTTCAAAAGTTTATTCTATCATAACTCTGAAGGGCAAGCCCCTGGGTATAATCAAAATAACTATCGCAAAAATCTTTCAATTCAAGAGATAATAATATTTTCGGATAATTGTATTTTCATCTTCCCTAGTTTAGACTAAAACACATCTCTTACTATTAATCATTTACCAGCATTATGACTTCACTCCTTGACCCATTTCTTAAGCACACCCTAAAAAAAGACAAAGAGCTTCTTGAAAATACAAAATTACCAATCATAACTGTGTCTGCCACTTATGTTGAAGATCTCAAGGGATATCATCAGTTTCCTGAAATTGATTCTTCTCGAGATGTGGTTTTTTCAAGAGCTCACTACTCAATGGCGTTAGCTGTGGCGGTTGAAGCCTGGCAAAATACGATTGATCCTAAAAAAGCCTGGATTATCGATCCAACTAACTATATCAGCATAAATAATAAATCTTCGGTGTTTTTTACTGAAACGGTTGGTAAAATTCTGGCCAGAACTCCTTTGCTTAAAAAACTAAAAGATTTTGTCGATCGATTCGCTAGAAACAAGCTTCCTATTTTAGCCAGTATCACTCCTCCGCTACTTCAACTCACAAAGAATGTTTCTCAACCAATTTTGTCTCTCCATATAGCTTCTGGAAATATTCTGGCAGCAGCTGGAAAACAAGTTGTACAAATGGTTACCGATCCACATGTACGCGAAGATTACCTGAACGAAGCAGAGCGAAAAAACATAACTTTTCTTGTTTTTGACAATAAAACAAAGCTTGAATTCATGGAAAAAGCAAGATTATTGAACAAAAAAATTGATCAAAATAAAGTCATTGTGACGGGACCACCAATTGACCCAAGAATCGTACAATCTGCACAAAACAAACAAATTTGGCAAGATGGTCCGATTAAACTGTGCATTACCACCGGCGGACTTGGAACCAACAAAGATGAGATCAAAGTAATCTTACAACAGCTTTTACCGGAACTTCAAAAAAACCCTTCTCCTTACCAACTATTAGTCTATGCTGGCACTCATCAAGACATATTCCAGATGGTAATTGATTTAGCAAACTCAAATAATATTGCTGTTAATAAAATTGTTGCCAATGACCCAGCCAACTTCTCCATCGATGGAGATCTATCTCAACTGAGCAACAACCAAAAATCAAATCTCTCAATCACCAATGAAAAATTGAGTGTTATTTATCATCCGCAAATAGTTGATGCCAATGAGTTACTAATTCATATCGGTTTTCCTTGGACAGATGGTTTCATCAGCAAACCATCTGGAGATATGGCTTATGATGCAGTAGCCAGTGGTAGTTTTTTACTAACGCTCAAAGAATGGGGTGAGTGGGAACACAACATTAGAAAAATTTTCACTAAACTGAACGTTGCCGCTGTTGCAGACACCAACAATATAGTCAAGCAATTAGACTCTCTCAAAGCTAGGAAAAATCAAAAAAGCTCTTGGATTGAGGAGGCAATGAGATCAGCATTAAACATCAATGCTCTGTTTACACAGGGAGCGAATAATATTATCAAAACAGTTGAAGAAACAGGCAGAAATAATAATAAATAACCCAAATTACTTGAGTTTTTTAGCTAGCTTATGCTCGGTTTGTTTGTTGCACTTAGGACAAAACTTCATAATGGGAAAGGTTCCTTCTCCGTCCTTTTGCTTTTTAAGTACCTCATTATTTTTGTTGTACTCGGTTACGTAATTAAATTTCTTGCAAACTGAACAAACTAAGCCGACTGTTTGTCTTGGACCTTTTTTCTTTGATGCCATATTTTCCTTTATATTTTTCTTGTTTTTCTTGAGAGGATGGGATTATAACACAAATAAACTTTGAGGGGCGAGCCCCTCAGCGTTTTGTCTCACATTAAGTGAGACAAAGCCTGCTCCCCTGTGACTTGGGGTATTAAACCCCAAGACACACTAGGAGGTATTCCCCCTAGAACCCCCAATTCTCTCATTTAAATTTTAGTTGAGCCAACGGTGAGACTCGAACTCACGACCTGCGGTTTACAAAACCGCTGCTCTAGCCAGCTGAGCTACGTTGGCTTTTAGTACCAAAGCCTGTTTTCTCTGAGCCGAAGATGGGATTCGAACCCATGGCCACCATCTTACCAAGATGGTGCTCTACCCCTGAGCTACTTCGGCACCAAAACTAGATGGAAATTTTACCACAAATGTCTGCTTAATATAATCAACTCATCTTCAGCATCTTAACCACCAGGTGTGGGAGACAACAATGTTCCCGCAAAATAAAAGGTGGGTAGGGCGCCGGTAACTCCACGGAGTGACCAGACAACCCATCAACCCTTTCGAGAACTGTTCAGGAAAATTTTAGTTATCCCCCACACCCGACTGTTAAAGAGCTATTATCTATATGGTCATAATTATAAGCAATATTTGATCTATTTGAAAGATGAATGATATCTGCATTAAATCGACAGCAACTCAAAATCTTCCTAGGAATTAACTCTTCAGCTTGACTATTCAAGGTTAAATCGAGTATTCTATTTCTAGAGTCATATATTGAGTTATTTAGTTATTCAAACCACTCTATGAACACATCAACCAAAAGTAAAAATCCATTTGTACAAGTTGCAAAGAAGTTAGAAATTCCCGTGAGTGCCGTCTACGGAGCTTTTGCCATGATAGTGTTTTTATCTGCAGTAGTAGTAACTTCACAGGCTTCACTACAAACACAAAATCTTGCTTCTCAAGCAAGTTATCAGATTGTTGGCTGTAATCAAGCTTGTGCTAGTAATAGAAATTGTGAAGCTAATCACTTTTGTTATCAAGGTCGATGCAGATTAGCCGCCAATCCTCAAGATGAAACATGTGGAGTAACCGCCAAAGAGTATGATCCTTCACAAGATCCATCGCAAAAAGGCTATGATCCAGTTATTGAAGAACCGGTTTCTTCAGATACTACAAACAGCACCAACTCAAGTCAAGAGAATGATCCTCTTAACCCCCCTACTCCATTATCTAAGCTCAACAACTCATTTGATGTTTTTGACAAACTTGACGGGAATGACTCAAAAATCATGATGTACATCGGCATTGGGCTAATTGGTTTAGTGGTGTTAATTACGGTTGTTAGTATGCTTGGGTCAAGTTCTTCCAAAAAAAATGTACAAACAATTAAAAGAGTGAATGCGCCCAAACCTGATTTCTCAAATCTAGAAAAGAGTCAACAACAGAATGAAATTAAGATAGAGAAAACAAAAACTATTCAATAGATATTGTTAAGTTGCATTCAATATTGTTGTTCAACATTACTTTCGTACAAAAAACTCATAGTTAATTTTTTTTACTTTTGTGTTAAAATTATCCCTTCGAGAAAGCCTCTTGTCAGTGAGACAATGCAGATAAAGTTATATGAAATTCATCAAAAAGTACATCAAGCAGGTTATTATCGAACTCAAGAAAGTAAGTTGGCCTAGTAAGAAACAAACAGTTAATCAAACCATATTAGTGATTGTAATCAGCATTGTTACCGCCACTTATATTGGGGGAGTTGATTACTTACTCCAGCAGCTAATGTTGGCATTAGTTAAATAATATTAAATAAGTATTAACAGTTAAAAACTTTGTAAATGACAGATCAAACCACACAACCAACTCAAGATGAGCAGCTAGAAGAACTCGCTGATCAATCAGAAAAAACAGATAACACCAATGTACCAGAAGTTCCAGAGGTGCAAGAGGTTGAGGTCAACGATCCAAATTTGATTCGTATTGCTGATGAAGACAATGACAAAGCTCATTGGTATGTAGTTCACACCTATTCTGGTAGAGAAAACAAGGTAGCCGAAACTCTAAAACAACGTGCCACTACCCTAAATCTTACCGACAAAATTATTAAGGTTTTAATTCCAACCAGAGAAAAAATTCAGATTCGTAAAGGCCAAAGGAAAACCATCACTGAAAAGGTTTTTCCAGGATACATGTTGGTCAATATGATTATGGAAGATGATGCTTGGTTAGCAGTTCGCACTACTCAAGGAGTAACTGGATTTGTTGGCGCTAGCAGTCGCCCCAGCCCTATTCCAGCTTTTGAGGTTGATGCCATTACCAAGTATGCTCAACAGGCCACACCTCAATACAAAGCTGAGTACACCGAGGGTGAGGCCGTCAAGATTACCGATGGTCCATTTAATGAGTTCTTGGGCACAGTCCAAAAGATTGACGAAAATAAGGCTCAAGTGACCGTGTTAATTAATATTTTTGGAAGAGAAACACCCGTTGAGCTTGACTTTTTACAGGTTGAAAAAATCTAGTTATCAATCTGTTTGACAGTCATTAAATAAAAGTGTGATAAAATAACCAACTTAGAAAGAATTATGGCAAAAAAAATACTTAATGTTCTTAAATTAAACTTACCTGCAGGAGCAGCTACTCCAGCCCCTCCAGTTGGTCCTATTTTGGGTCAAGCCGGTATTAACATGATGGATTTCATTAAACAGTACAATGACCGCACCGCCGACAAACGTGGCGAGATCATTCCTGCTGAGATCACCGTCTATCAAGATCGATCATTTACTTTTGAACTTAAGCTACCACCAGTTTCAGCCATGATTTTAAAAGTTATTGGCAAAAAACAAGGAAGCAAAGAACCAAAAACCAATATTATTGGTGAGTTAACCATGGAGCAGGTCAAGCAAATAGCTGAGACTAAACTTCCAGATCTTAATACCACCAATATTGATGCTGCAATCAAGACCGTTATGGGTTCAGCAAAAAGTATGGGAGTTAAGATTGTTTAAGGTTTAAAAAATACTTTTTAACCAAAACAGCTGTTCCAGCGTCTGTTTCTTCAAGAGCAGATGCGTCACGAGAACAAACTAATTAAAAAAATATTACTATTAGCAAATAATTATCATAATTAAGGAGATTTTTTATGGGATCAAAAAAACCAGTTGATATGTCCACCGAAGAAGTAAAAGAAAAAAAGGAAAAAACTAAAAAGGTAGCAAAAAAAACCAAAGCTGAGAAACCAAAAACTGAAGAAAAAGCAGTAAAAGAGGCTATAAAAATAACCGATAATCAAGAAGTTGTCGCTGAAGCTAGCCAAGAAGAAGAAGCAAAAAAAACTCCAACTCTAAAAATCAAGAAACACAGAAGCAAAAAGTATCAAGCAGTTCGCTCAAAAGTTGATCGAACCAAAACCTATGACGCCACTGCAGCCGTTGAGCTTGTAAAAAAGTTGTCATATTCTAAGTTCGTGGGCACAATTACCGCCCATTTAACTGTTAGGGAAATCGGTATTAGTAAAGAAATCTCTCTGCCCCACTCTACCGGACAATCAAAAGTAGTCGAGATTGCTTCAGAAGAAACATTAAAAAAGATTGAAAACAATAATATTGATTTTGATGTCTTAATCTCAACTCCTCAATTCATGGCCAAATTAACCAAGTTTGCTCCAGTTTTGGGACCAAAGGGATTAATGCCAAATCCAAAGAGCGGCACCCTCACCACCAATCCAGAACAAAGACAAAAAGAGTTGCAAGCCGGCAGCATGATGCTAAAAACAGAGCGAAAAGCTCCATTGATGCATGTGTCAATTGGCAAGACCGATATGGAAACAACCCATTTAGTCGAAAATCTTCAAGCTCTTTTTAAAGCATTTAAGGGAAGATTAATCAAGGTCATCATCGCCGCTTCCATGAGTCCCGGAGTCAAGGTTGAGTGGGAAGAGTAAGCAATCAAAATAACTGGTAATTATCACTATCGATTATCAAATACTTTTGAGCAAGAATGAATGCCCATATCCATCTTATACCTTAGAAAGTCTGTAGTTTTTTGATCCTTGGTTAAAAGAGATGACCTATGCTTATACTCTCTACCTCTTCCATCCCAAGAAAAATCCATTCCGTCTTCTACAATCATCATTTCTAAACTATCTCCAAAACATTGAGCAATTTTTGAGTCAGCATCCATTTTCCTTGAAGGAAATACTGCCAATACTTCATCATCATAGTTAACTACGCCTTGCCTAATTGCTTCATTTGCTAGCTGCATTACTCCCCACTGATCATCGATGTGGCCAAATATTAAAACGCCAGTCTTTTTATTCTGAATTACCAGTGGCATACAAGGACCCAAACCGTTTGTCTCCACTTTATACACAGATTTTCTTGGATCGACAATTGCATATTCAGATTGTCCAACATGGATTGTTTCATCAAATGGCTCTTGATTTTTCATTATTTTTGATGAATCAATGCTATTGCAGTGAATCCTTATACTAACTCCATTGATAGATTGGCTATGCTCAACAAATAATTGATTCTCCTTACATATATCAAAAACTAGATCTATCAATTCTTTATCAAGGGGTGTTTCTAACAATAAGATACCTTCTGGATTAGTTTCCTCTCCAAAACTACCAACTCCCTCTGGGAAATATATTTCTGTCATGTGTTTGTGACGATCAATTGTATAACCAGCCCGCTCCATCATTCTCACTATTTGATCGTAAATATCGCTTGCTAACACTTCAGAAGAAACAGGGGGGTTTTCATAATCAACTAAACTTAGAGCTTGAGTTTTTGAAGATGCTTCAGTAAAAAGTAGCGGAGCTGGTTGTTCTTGATGTTTAAACAATTGTTGTGGATTTTCAAGAGTAGCTATATACTCTCGCGAGTTTACTGCGAATTGATAAGCTCTCTGCCAATCAATAGATGTGGCTACATCAACTACCTGAGAAATATCTCTGCCATCCATTATTCCCTCCACAATTTTCAGCCCATCTTGATAATATTCATTTATTTCAACAATCTCTGCTCTTCTCTGAACTAAATAAAAATCAAGTTGTGAAATCATTGCTTGATCTCCAGCTTGTTGAGCTTTTTCGATCATTTTTTTAACCAACTCAAATTCACAAAAAAGAGAAAATCCTTCGTGAAGAGCACCCGCCAGAGTATTCTTGTTTTCTTGTTTTTGATCAACAGACAATCGAGCAAGCTTTTCAGGCCCAACAATTTCATAAAACTTTATGTGAAATTTTTCATGAGCAACTGCCAGCATGTCATACAAGCCTACATCCATATATTGAGCAAATCTCTCTTTAAAAATGCTTGAAACTTTTTCTCTTGAGCTAACCATCATTCCTTGAGCCAAAGCTTGATCGCTGCCTGTTCTTAACTCTAAATATCTATCATTAGCAGGCCTCATTTTTATGAGAAACTCAACCTCTCCAGCCTGGTTAAAAACCATGTCTATTGTTCCTGTGGTAAAACCTGGTTCGGTTAATAAGCTCGCAGTTGCTTTTTGTTGAGTGCTCACAGTTGGCATATGCTCATCAATTGCCTGAGTGGCTTGTTTCATAACTCCTCCCAGATAAATTCTCGAGAGAACTTCTCTCTTTAATTGCCTTAAAAAATCATATAGATTAACTGGTTTTGATTTGATTTGATCTGGAAACACAAAGATTTGATCAGCAAGCCAAGGTTGATATATATCGTCTTCAGTTAACTGAACTTGAGAAACTTGAGCAATTTTTTCAATTAAACCGACACGAGATAAATTATCTAAATCTATTTCAGAAATCATTAGTGGATCATCAAGAATCAATTGAGCAACTGAACGCAGGGCTAAAAGATTTTGGTTACTACTTAACCCAAGATTCTCGCTAGAAACAACTTGCCAATTCAAAATAGATTCCTCTGGTAGCACCTCTCCTTCCTCTGCCCGGATATCTTCAATTACTTCAGAAAAAGCGTCTGTTTCTTGATCATCTTCGGAGCGTTTTAAAGATACTTTTCTTTCATCGCGCTCTCCTAATTCATTCCAAGGATAATCTAGACTGAACACTCTTCCAAATTCCCCGTCATCCCCATCCATATGATCCTCGTCAGCAGTAGTATCAGCATCAACCGCAACAAGCTCGTTATCATCTATTCCGGCCAAAATATTTAATACTTCTTCCTCTCTACCACGACCAATTAAATCTTTTAAGTAAGCAATAATACGATTGAGTCTTTCTTTTGCTGGAGTTAATTTTCTCTCATCCTCTTTTCCCATGCTTTTATATTATTTCATTTTCTAATCAGTATCTATATACATAGCATGGATGAGATCTTCGTAATAAGAGTTGGTGAAGTCTACTTCTTTTAAACCCAATTTCTGTTGCTCTTCGTCCAGACCAACCCGAACTTTTTTTAGTTTTTAAATCAACGGCAGCATCTTCAACGAGAGCCAACGTTTTTTTTGATAAATCAGCCTTATGTATCAAAGCCCTCGTTAAGTAATGAGCTAAAAGAAAAAACTGTGTTGGCAAACCTTTAATTTCACTTTCTTGCCTTGATCTTGAAACTCCCTCGATTACTGTAGAAGCCTTTCTACAATCAAATCGTATCTCTCTACAACACATCTCTTTCGCCCTCAAGATTCCAAATGGTTTATCAACTGTGGGCGATGAGATGGTTTGCCCACCCTCTAAAAAGAAGCTTAATCTCGCAGTTATTGTTTTTGTGGGATCATCTGGAGCAGTTGTTATTGTCAAACAAAAAATCATTGGCAATCCTTGATATAATATTGGTTCTTTTATTGAGAAAGAAGACTGTCGATCAATATTAATATCAGGAACATTGTCAATAATTCTAATAAAAGCTGTCAACACTTCTTCTAACAATCTATTGTCAGTCAGCAATTTTTTTTCAGCATCTGTTAATCTTTCATAAACAGCTATTGCCACTCTATCTTCTATATCCTCGTTACTTCTTGCCAAAAAATCTTGATGATTGTCAAACAATTCTTGCGTCATTATCTATCGGTAAACTGATTGATTAATTCAATAGCTTTTGAATCATTATTGCTATCCACTTCTTCTATTACCTTCTTGATTAGTTTCGCTTGCTTTGATACCTCTGATAAACTAAGCTCTTCTTTTTCAAGCTTATCTAGAAGCATAAGCAACATTTTTTTTAATTGAGTTGAATAATCTTTCATAACTTAACATGAACCCAATAAAATTAAATCTTGTAAAAAGTGGTTATTATATTTTCTGATCTAATTTCGAAAGAAAAATCTACTTTATTCTCTTCTTTATAGAACCGAGAGATGAAATATTCTGCGACACCTTCGCCAACCCTATTAGTTAACGGATGCCAATTATCTTGCTGAGGTATTAAAACATGTTTGATATTGTTGTCTGTAGCAATTTGCCTCACCATATCTACCATTTGATCACAAATTACCGCAGCATTAGTTGAGCTAACAATACTTGAAGAAGGATTAAAACCACGGAAAATTAGTGCTTTCTCGCCAGCAAATTCTGTTATATATCCCTGAATATTTCCAACCACAATATCCTCTTGATTAACCAAATTTATATGGAAATGATCGCTACGATGATACAACTCAAAATCTTGAGCTGTACAAACACCCGCTGTGGTTTTTGCAAAGAAAGAAGCTGCGTTCTTGGTAATAAAACCTCTAAGAATTAATGATTCATCAACTACTTCCCCATCTTCCTTGTCTACCAAAAGTAATTTATCTAACTCATTTTCAACTTTTTTACGTAAACCCTGACTACCAGCAAACAAACCTCTTTCTGATAAAAACGCCAATAATCCTGCTAAAGCCTTTCTTTTTTCTTCAGGGTTTTGTGGTTTTTCTAAGTTAGTTATTATTTGCTCGAACTCTTGTCTTTTTGCTTCACTTATTGTTTTTGAGCTGCTAATGTTTTTCTTTAAAGCTTGGATTCTTTTTGCAGACAATTGTGAAAGAAGCCGCTCCGAAACATCGGGGTTTACCAATAAGAAATGATCAATGGCCTCAGCCGCATTATCCTTGTAATAAATACCAAATAATTCTCTTGCCTTTGTTAATAACTCGGCTTTGGTTTGAACTTGCGAAAGATCTCTCGAAATCATCTCATAAAACTGTTCAGCTTTATCACCCATAGCCACTCGCACGCAGGCAATAGCCTCACTCATAACTGATGAAAAGAAAGTCTCGCTCTTGGTTGAGCCAGCCTCTTTAATTAACTTTGACCAACCCTTTGATGCAAGCTGCACCTCACTTTCTTGAGAATGAGAGGCTTCTTGAGAAAGAGAGAAAATTGATCTAAGCAAATTGATTACTCCTTCATCAATTGGCTCATCTTCCTTCTTCAAGACAACTACCTTTTCTTTTGAGTGTATTTGTCCAAGATAGCCCCCATCTCTGATAACTAATCCCTCAAGGTCATCACACCTATCACCTGCCGTTTCAAGCTGTGATAATATTTGTCCAGAATTTGTTCCAGGATAAGTCAATGCTGTCATATCTGCAATAAGTCTCCTGCTGTCATAATTTTGAGCAAGAACTAAAATAGGTAAATTTCGATGAACTCTTCTTCTGAATTCATTAATCTTTTCTTTAAAATCACTTCGCTTTTCTGCATTTTCTTCCAAAACATAACCTTCAATTAAAGAAGGAGTCACATTCTTAAACTCTGCCATTGCTTGTATTAGCCTTTCTTGATGCAATGGGCTTGAGAAAAGCATGCCTCTTTGAGATGGTGATATCTGTTCAAATGTCGATACACAGCTATTAAAACTGGTTGGTTTTTCATTTAATATCTTTTTAAAAAATACAATACAATTCTCATCTGAACGATTATCATATAACCAAAGCAAGGAAGAGCTGTTGACATAAAAAATGTTTTGAGCATTCAAGCCAATTTTCTGACCCACCTGTTGTAGACACAATACAAGTCTTTCCTCACTTAAAATTTGATTCACTCCTGAATTCTGAACAAGACTTCTAAATCTTTCAAACCCATCAACTTTCCATTTTAATTTCTTTAATGATAAATATATTCTCATATTGTCATTCCAGAAAGCCTCTTTATCTGGAATAATTGGGCTATATTTTTCGTCTTGTGACTGCTCTATTAATTGATCAAGAGTTTTAACAAACTCTTCACTAATTTCAAAACCATATCCTTGATTAAGCAACTCTTTTATTGATTCACTTATTACTCCTCTATCTGCTATCTCTCCCCTCAACAATCGATAAACTATTTGAAAATGGGGAGTTTGAGTTTGTTTTTCAATTAGAGTTTGAATAATAATTTTTCTAAATAATGTCCTTTGATCTAGATCAGAAGAAAGCTTATCAATATTATAATTTTCCACAAAATACTTTGGATCCTCTTGAGCAACTAACCCGTAAAATTCATTTGTGGGTACTCCATCAACCACTAATTGAGAAAATTTTTCATTGTTTGAGGATATTACCTTTTTTTCTAAATCAGATGATTTTTTCCAGAAAGCCCAAAAAGCTACCTGGTCTTCCGACATCTCTGCTAAAGCTGATTCAGTAACAAGCTTTTGAATTGTCGCGATTCCAGTAAGATTTTTTTTCGCCAGCTCCATCATGAAAGTGTGTGTTGCTATACCACTTTGAACCCATTCAGAAAACCTTGACTTATTTTCGATTAAATATCTTTGAAATGATACATCGTGATAATTATCAACAAAAAATTCCCAGAACTCTCTATCATCTTCATTCATTTCTTGTAATGATTGATTGGTTATAAACATCCTCATGGTATAAAAATTACGAAGATCTGAGTGTGCTAACTCTAGCAATAACTTTGAAGTAGGCACCCCTTGTGGCGTAATATATTCGCTGAAAACAAAAGTAGAATCTTTTTGATGATTTACAAACAGAGTTGCGCAAACTCTAAAACAATGTATTCGAGCATTATGATTTATATTATCGAGTTGATCATTAACAACATGCGAGATAAAGTTACTAAAAGTTAAATAAAGAGAGTCATCCAAAGCTAATTCACACAAAAACCCAAGAGGAAAACCAATAATATCTTTGGCACGACTAAGAGCAACTGGACTAATGTGCAACTCTGTTTCTAATCTAGTTGCCATTTTCCATACTCTAGCTTTTTCTTTGGTTTCTAATGTTGTGTATTTGCGTAAATCTGCAACCCTCAACCTTGTGTCGAAAATTGATTTAATATCATTTTCAAGCTGCTGACCTCCCAGACCTTCATGAAGTTGTTGTTTTTCTTCTTCTGTGAGAAATCTATAAGCAATATATCTTCTTATAGATTCTGAGTTAGCTGTACTATGAGAAGATGCAAATTCGTCCGCCATCTCTACTAGTACATTATCGGATATTTTCAGAATTAAGAATAGTGTTTCTAAATCTTTTGTCACAGCGACTACATAATCTTGAGTTTGTGGATACATTAATAGTTTGAGCTTAGCCTTTAACTCATCTTTTTGTTGCAATAGTTGATGGTACTGATCTAAATTTGTAAGAATTAAATCCCAATTCGTTGCTCCAACAATTCTCCCTTCCCACATAAAATCTTGGAATGATCTATCAGATGCTATGGCCTGCATCTCGTCTGATAATAATCGCTCAAAACGATCGCGAACCTCAATTAACGAAGGATTTGTTCCAATAACATCAGATAATCTTGGCTCCATTTCAGCCAGAGCTTCTAAAAAGACAGGATCTTTAGTTTCAACAAGTTCTTTTATAGTTGCAAACAATTGACTCACTTGTTCAACTGAAAAATTTTCTAGGCAGCCAGTTTCAGAGATATTTCTCCATAAATTATGCCTACTTGTATCAATATATTTTCCTCTCATGAAAACTGTCCCAAGTGAATGAAAAACTATATAACTCTTTTCAAGAGTTTCTGAATCAGAGGTATAACGATATCTCTTATAATCAGAAAGTTCACCGTAAGGCCGAACACCAAGTTTTTCATCGTCGTATCTTGCCACAATCGTAGCATTTGTCATTAATTTCTGATTTGCCAATATCTCTCTAAATGAGTATTTCTCTTGAACCACCCAAGATATATCAAGAGGGTCTGAATCATAAAAACGTGGATAGCTAAATATCCAAGAAACATCAAAGCCATGTTCAAGCAATTCCCATATTTCTGGCACTTCTCTTTTTAGCTCTTTTAATCTCGTAACAGCAATCTTAAGTCGTTGCGGTTCAGATCCAAGAATATCGGTCATTATTTCGGAATGAGCAGCCATTTCTTTAAAACCAGTTATGAGCTGAGGATCATTAGCCAAGATTAACAACTCCGGAAGATGTTCAATTCTTAAGCGATGTCCTTGAGATATTTCATCCCATAATTCTTTCGCTCTTTGGATATTCCCTTCGCTTGATAATTTTTCAAGTTCAGCTTGACCTAAATTAGACAGTACGACAACTGGATCTTGGATTACTCTCATTGATCTACTTAGCTCTCTTTTGTGTTTATGGGATTGCTCATCATAGTTAGAGGAGGAGTTAGAAAGATCTATTTTGTCAATTTCATCAGAAAACTTTTCAATCAAAGCAATTACTTCTGAAAAATTTGGAGATTCTACCACTTTACTCAAATCTTCGGCATACTCTGTAAGATGGTATAGAAAAAGCGATGGATATGAATAATAGCCATCAAAATCTAATGGGTGACTAATATCCTTAACTAACTGAATGGGGTCATCAGAAAGAGAAACTAGTCTACAAATGTATGTAAAATGATCTTCATCATATTGATAATGCTTACAGCTGGTTTTTTTTTCTACTACCCCACCAGCATTTTCTTCAACTTCGGAGCAAAATTGCACATTATTTTGAAGATATTCAATCAGGCCTAAAGCAACTTCTGGATTAAAACCCACTTCTTTGAATTGTCTGTATGCCTTCCTTTTTTCATAAAGACTCCACCGAAACTCTTTAACCAGCTGCTGCTGTTCATCAGTTTTTAAAATGTCATCAAGATTAACAAATGTGGCAAGCACAACACGAGGGTCTTGATGAGCTAATCTTTTCAAGATGCCTAATAATTTAACTAAGTTGGGTGACTCTACCTCACCGGTGTTCTCCCCATCTTGATCATGGCGTAGAGAAGATGCATTTTCAGTCATTTTACTTAAATATTGTTTTTATTTCAGGTATCTGCTTCAACCTAATGGTTACGCTGGTTGGAAGTTCATCTTGATCACTATTTTTATCAGGAATTATTGCTAAAATCTGCTGAGATATCTCTTTGAGTCGATTAGTAGATATTTTCCCTGCCTCAAATTGATCAATAAGTAAAAGAACTATCTCTTTTTGAATTTGTTTTGAGGTTTTCTTCATTGGAGATATTACAAAATTAAATGAAACTTTTAGTCATCAATACAATCAACACAAATACATTCAGATTACATTACTCAACAAAACTACTCTTTTCAGATACAATTAATTTAACCTCCTAGCATATGCTGTTTTATCTTTGCAGATGCTCTTTTCACGTCATCAGCCATCAAAAAACCTGATTGATATTCATCCTCTAACTGAAAAATAATATCATTAACAGTCCAATCACCAACTTTTTCTGGAATCACTCTGCTAATCAAGTAATCAGCTCTAACTTGAGATAGTGCTTTTTTAACAACTCCCAGTTCATTATCGTTTAAACCTTTCTCATCTTTCAGCTGATAGTGCAAATCAATAAGATCAGCCCCACTGTTTTTCCTTCTTTCAATCTTATTTAAATACTCCTGTGCTTTTTCACTCATTAATGATTCACTTGTAACGGGCAACTAGTCTTGTCTTATTGATTGAGTCCAATTAGAACGATCTTGTTTTCTTAATTTATCAACAGTTCCACCTTCAGAATTATCTTCTTCGTCCAACATCAACATATCACTCATTATTTCTTTTTCAGAAACTTCCTCTAACTCTGCTTCAAAAGCATGATTTATTTGTTTACTTTCGTTCATATTTATGATTAATTGATAATTAACAATTCAATAATATAAAATGTGTTTATCTAATAAGATTATCACATATTTTTAGATATAAAAACAATAATAGACTACACTAAATAACCATATGACCGAACTAAACCAAGGCGTTTTATCAAAAGTTGAAATCGAGGCACAAAAAGAAATTGAGTTAAAACAAGAGGTAGTGGCTTTTGCCAGACAAGCTCAAAACTTAACAGAGTTTTTATACCCAGGAAAAGGAGCATTCCCTAACAGTTTGTTATTTTTTACACCCATAGATGCACAGGTAGCGGGAATTGTCCCCGATGCAAAATTCAGACTAATTAAGTGTCTTCAACTTGTGGATCATCAAACTCAAGAACCCGGAGCGTTGGAATTCGCTTTGGAAAGAGTTACTCCAACAACTGAACAAAGAGTTGCTGTAAGTAAACACTTATCTACAGTGATTGGCGACTCAACAACAACAGATCTTAATGAAAAAGGAGGTCCTAAACAAATTAGGTTTAGAGTTGCTGACGAAGAAAAGGCTGAAGTTTCACAAACTTTCCGTCAAGGTTGTGAAGGTGGGCCAGCAAACACTCGTTCCAGAAGACGTTGGCCAAGAGTTAGACATGCATTACTTGGCCTTAACACCATGATTCAAGAACCATGGATAGCGGATGCCGATGCATTAAAAACTTTTGGAATAGCTACTAATGCAGATTGGCACACAATTCACCAACTACTTTTTGGTCTAAATAAGGCTATGGTTGCTGAGTTAATTAAATCTGGAAGAATGAGTGAGTACACAACTTGGATTACGGCCAAATCTCAGGGACAGCTTCATCAAGAGCTACCTCGGACAGACGAGACGGCAAAAATTCCCGATCCTTATTCTTTAGCAGAACCTCCTGAGATAAAAACATTTTCTGTTAACGCAGTTATTGAAAAAGTAAATGCAGAGCCAGATCCTCTTAAAAAATTAAGAATACTGCAAACTGCGATTGAAGATATTACAAAAGCAACAGCAATGGCAATGAATGGTATTCCTCAAGAGATACTGAGAGAATCAACAGATTTATTTTCTACTTTGAAAAATATTTATAAGCTATTTGAAATAAAAGCGTCTTTCCCTGGAGCGGGTGAGTTAGGATCATTTTACAAAGGCAGGCAAATTCATAATGCAACTTTTGAGTCCGAAAAGATTGAGGCAAATCCGCAGCAGCTATGGGGTGGACATAGATGGAAGTCAAAACTAAGACGCTTAGCACATCCTGACAAATTCACCACTCTTGATCTTAAGCCAAGAGCAACTGAGAGATTAGAAGAGATATCTAGAGAAGTTGCACAATTACTTGATGAAAAAAATGAGCAGCCAGATGTAATTCAATTAGCTTTATTGCTTCATGAAATACATTCTTTGACTGCTTCTCAACAAGCTTTAGAAGCATATCAAGCAGTTATTCCCCTTTTTGCAGAAAAAGCTGAGCAAGCAATTGAGTTACTAAGACAAAAAGTAATGTACTTTAATAATCTTATTCAGGAGATTGGTTTGCTCGATACAGATGAACACCCTCTTCAAAAGAGCACTGCAGAAATGAGGGAGCATCTGATGTTACTAATTAATCAAGAGACCCTGATTGCTACACAATCCTAGTTTATTCAAGCTTTGTGAGTATTTTTTCTGCTTAAAATCCTATTTAAGCAAAGTGCTAAAGCAACTGAGATTGTTGCCAACTAATCACCTCCCCTACCCCCATCACTCTCTGCTCTCTCTGATCTCTTTCCCTCACGCTTACTTCACCTTTCTCGGCTTCTCTAGCGCCAACCACTAGCATCACTGGCACACGCTCACTTTCGGCATCGCGAATCTTTCCTCCCAAGGTGGCACTGCGGTCATCAACCTCAACTCTAATATTCTCTGCTCTTAACTGATCAGCCACAGAGTTAGCGTACTCAATCTGTTCATCGGTAATTGGTAAAACTTTGACTTGTACTGGGGACAGCCAGAAAGGAAAGTTACCAGCTGTGTGTTCTATTAACACCCCCATAAATCTTTCAAGCGAACCCAACAAGGCCCGATGCAACATAAATGGTTGCTGTTTTTCTCCCTTTTCGTTGATGTAGTACATCTCAAATTTCTCTGGCAGATTAAAATCAACCTGAATAGTGGTGAGTTGTTGCTTACGGCCAAGTGCATCCTCAAACATAAAATCAATCTTGGGACCATAAAAAGCCGCCTCACCCTCAATGCGCTGGTAAGGCAGTTGCTTGGCAATCAGTGCTTCCTCGAGTGCTTTTTCAGCCAAAGACCAACTCTCATCATCCCCCATATACTTGGATTTGTCTTCTGGGTCACGCACCGATAGACTCACTACTGGATCATGAAAGTCAAATTTACTGTAGATATATTTGGTTAAATCAATCATCTCAATCAACTCACTAGGTAACTGCGCCGACGTACAAATGATATGAGCATCATCTTGAGTAAAGCCGCGAACACGCAATAAACCGCTCAACTCCCCCGACTTCTCATAGCGATAAACGGTACCCATCTCTGTCAATCGTACTGGCAAGTCGCGATAGCTGTGTAAATCTGAATTATAAATCTTTACATGACCAGGACAGTTCATTGGTTTAAGCAGATACTGCTCTCCCTCAATCTCCATTGGAGAGTAAATTGAGTCACGATAAAACTGCCAATGACCGGATTTTTCCCATAAGCCTTTTCGAGCAATGTGAGGCGTTGAAACTGGTTGATAGCCTCTTTTGAGGTATGTCTCAAAAGCAAAATCCATAATTAATTTGCGCAACATGGCACCTTTTGGCTTATACAAAGGCAAGCCTTGACCAAACTCTTCATCAAATAAAAACAAACCCAACTTTTGGCCAATCTTACGATGATCTCTTTTTTTGGCTTCTTCTATTTGCCACAAGTAATGATCTAGCTCTTCTTGAGTATTAAATGCCGTACCATAAATACGAGTCAGCATCTTGTTTTTTTCGTCTCCATGCCAGTAAGCTCCAGCAATTGAAAGTAGTTTGAAAGCCTTGATCTCTCCAGTTGAATTGATATGCGGACCCTTGCACAGATCAATAAATGACTGCAGCTTGGCTACGTTCAACCCTTCACCAGCTTGTGCTTTTTGCAACAAATCCTGATCGTTTTCTAGCTGTTCTTTGGATCCCATTAGATACAAACTCACCTGCTCCCCCTCACTCTCAATGCCATCAAGCCACTCTTGTTTATAAGGATTGTTGGTAAAAACTGATCGAGCAACTGGCAACTCAACAAAAATTTGCACCAAAGGTAGATCAGCCTTAATTAACTGTCTCATCTCCTTCTCGATCTTACCTAGCATCTGCTCATTGACTACAAAATCTTCTGGAGTATCAAAGTCAAAGTAAAAACCATCAACGGTAGCTGGACCCATCGCCATAATGACCCTGTCTTGGCCATAGAGTCGCTGCATGGCGTAGGTAAGTACATGTTCGGCGCTGTGACGCAGGGCCAAGAGTTGTTGTTCGTTGCTTGATAAATTTGGGTTTAGGTTTTTTGACATATCTTGTTCTAAGTAATTTTAATTGATAATTTGCATTTTCGCAGGAGTAAGTTTCGCAAACAAGCCACAAAAAAACCTCCTGTTTGGGAGGTTGTGAGTATTAATTAGCACCAACACCACACCCTCCGTCAGGAGATGGTAGTAGTGGTAGTGATTATTAACTGTTTTTGCATCTGTCACAAGATTATATCACGTCAAATAAAAAAGTGTTATACTTTTTTTTAGATATTAATCAGAGGTTGTTTATTAACCACTTATAACTATGCCAAAAACATCAGTTTTCTCTTGGATCAAGCAAAACAAATTAACCACAGCCCTAATAGTGGCGGTAATATTTTTACTGGCAAGATCCAGAGCCTCCACTCCTTTTCTTGGTCAGTCTAAGTATTCCTATGAAAATGAGATGGTTAGCTACGATATGGCAGCCCAGATGCCCGCTCCCGCCAGCAGTTCAAGAACGTTTCTTGGTAACTTTGGCTCATCAGAAGAGTCGGTTGGGTCAGGCTATGACAGCACTGATAGAAAAGTTATCACTGACACCTCTTTATCATTAAAGGTTGATGATGTTGGTTCAGTTCTAGATCAAATTAACAAGCTAGCCGTTAGCCATCAGGGATTCATGGTTAATCAAAATATAAGTCGACCTGAGGAAGGAGCCTCAGGGCATATTTCTGTAAGGGTTAAGAGTGAAAAACTCGACGATTTCTTGGCAGCCGTTAGAAATCTAGGGGTTAAGGTTGTTTCAGAAAATGTCTCTGGTAGAGATATCACAGAACAGTATACAAACATTGAGGAGAGGCTTCGCGTCCTCAATACTACCAAAAGAAAGTTCGAGGAAATGCTTGGTAGCGCTTTTACAGTTAGCGATATGCTTGAAGTGCAACGCGAGTTACTCAATCTACAAACCCAGATCGATTCTCTTGAAGGTACCCGTCGTTATTTAGCCGAAAGTGCAGACTACAGTTTAGTTTCAGTCTATCTTGCCACCGATGAGATGGCTCTTCCTTATGCTCCAGCTGAAAGCTGGAGTGCCAAAGTAGTCTTTAGACAAGCTGTTAGATCACTTGTTTTAACCGGTAGAGGCTTAGCCGAACTAGGTATCTGGGCAGTAGTTTACAGCCCAATCTGGCTAGTGATACTGGGTATTATATTAGTGATAAAAAAGAAAAAGAGAGACAGTATTAGATAACCAAGAGAACATATTCTATGACCGAACAAAAAATCGCTCCAGAAGTATTAGCCGCAGAAGCGAAAGAGCTTTTTGACTCAGCCGTAGAAATGTTACAGCAGATTGAAAGGTTTGACAAAGCCATCATCAAAGCACAACGCCTTGCTGGGGAAATTTCTAAAGATATTGAATCTAAAAAATACAGGATTCAAGATTCATCTCAACAACTGGAGAAATTGTTGCAAATTCTTCCAACTTTATCTGCAGAAGATACCGAGCTTCCAACTACCAATACTTTGTTGTTAGCTCTTTTTGATACCGAAAGAGAATTTAATTTGGATTACCTCGAACATCAGCCTCAAGCGGGAAAAGCGGAGGTGTTAGCAAACAACCCAATCAGTATTCTACTTACAAAAATTGTTAAGGAAGAAAGAGGAAAACCAAGATTAGCCAATTTAGATCAAGCAGAAATTGGCTTAATAATCGATTCTGTCAGGAGCAAAATAGAAAGCATTCATGAAGAATTACCACAACTTCAAAGAGAGATAGAAGAAGCTGAGACTCAACAAGCAGCTCTTCAAGACTCATTGCAAGAAATTCAAGATAATCGAGAAAAAGCTGTAGCAGAATATAGACGTTTAGTTGGAAAATTAAATAACCTAGAATCTCAGTTGTTTAGTTCTGAAACAGGATTGTCTCAACCTGAGTCTGATAGAGATCAGCAACAGCGCAGATATTTAGCTACTCTCAGCCAAAGAGTTAATTTATACCAACTAACCAGAGATGATGTAACACCAATAAATAATATTTATCTAACTGGGAGCTGTAGTCTTCACGCTGAAGATGGTCAGGTGTTGCTTAGCGACGCAACCATAAATACAAGTCGCCTTCAACGAACTGTTCAAAATGATAACCACGTCAACGTGATATCAGCTGCATTTGATCGAATTGTACCAGTTGGAGCACTCTTTCTACGTCCAGCTCCCAGGCCAAATGGTCAAGAAGCTTTTATAGAATTAAAAGGAGAGCATGATGAGGTAACTCATGGGAAAATTGATAGTTGTGGAGTATTTTCTAGTTCATAGTGAGAGCTTCGAAGAAAGATTTAGACGAAGATAACTAAACCATTTAAAATAGCTAAGACTCTGATCGCGGTAACTTAACAGGTAATAAAATATTATCCAAATCGTCTTTTTCACCGTGAATTTTTGAATCGTATGGTTTTTTCCAGATCTCAGAATCAAGATTGTACTGCTGGTAATAGTGCCAGAAATATTCTAAAAAATTATCCTGCATACAAACAGCTATCGGCCACAACGGCTGAATAGAAGGAACTGGAGATAGATTGTTTTTCTTTAACAAAAAGTTCACAAAGTTCATAATTAAAGAATGGTTGACTTTAGGAAAAGGATGGGCTGAAGCCCAAAATTGAATTACCGATCCAATTATTTTTACTTTTTGCTCTTCTGAGGTAAGTACTCCAATTTCTAACAGACCCAAAGAAGAACAAAGCTCGGATAATAAACGAGGTATTGCAAAAGATTTGGGATAAACAATGGTTGTTTGTTCTGAAATTATCACTGGAAGATAATCTCTAGACACTCTTTCAGAAATTTGTGGAAAATCAATGCTTGAACCAAGGAACTGTAACCATTTGATAATTTCTTGCCTTGTTACTGAGTCTATGCCGCTAATAAAAGTTGCACTATCTTTTCTATCATCGCGGTATTCCCCAGGAAATACACCTCCAAATGGAGACATACCATTGTATGAAACCACCCTTCTTCTCACTCTTCTTGGTTCTTCTTTTCCCGTCATTGCAATACAGTGAGTTCTGGAAAAAAACGACATTAAAGAATCCGTGTCTTCTATGCTTTCTGGTGAATAGTTATCCTGAAAATACTCACGAGCTTTTATCATGTTAATCCAAAAAAGATAATCATCTAGAGTATTTGGTTCATAATAAGGATGGCGAAAAACCTCACCCCTTGGTAACAAAGACTCCAAAACTGCATTTACCTCTTCTTTGTGTTCTTTAAGAAATCTTTGAATCTCTCTTGGCTTTGTTTCTAAAAGTAATTCTTGCATCACTGGTGTACAAAATATAATACTCTTCCTACCCTGCTCCCCCACCTCCTCCTCCACCTCCACCACCTCCTCCTCCAGATGATCCACCTGAAGAACCCATACCACTCGCTCCATAGCTTGAGCTACTTACTGATGACAGCGAGTTGATCGCTTGGCTAACTTCACTCAAACTTGAAGAAATAGATGATAAATCAATTGATCCAAAACCACCAGTTCCGAGATTATCAGTAACTCCCCAGTATGAGAAAGTATTAATGGATGCTTCATCCAGTTGATCAAATCTTACTGGCATTTGAGAAAGAGCTTTTACAGAAACACCCAGCAATGTTCCATAAACTAGATATTTTTCCCAAATGATAATCGAGTCAATTGAATAATCTTTTGTTTTTTTGTAATCTTTTAGATGTTTTTTAAATGCCTTCCAGCTAGCAGTTTCTAGAGCTCCTTTGTCAGTTCTTTTTAAAACTTTGGTGCTAGTAATACTCAGCACCACAAAACTTAATCCAAATAAAATGTAACTAACAACTGCATTAACTGAGTGAATAGCATCAAACTGAGAACTTGATTGAGTTTTTGTGATTATTATTCCAGATAAAAAAAAGCTGCCAATCATCGAGATCGCAAAGATCCACCACTTTTTTTTACTTAATTGATTAAATGCTTCTTGATCAAAATAACCTTGATTCAAGTTAAGTTGTTGCGCAGATTCCGACAAACCCTTAAAAAATGCTTGAGCAACAGCGCTGTGCGATCTACAGTAACTAGTTAACTCATTAAACCAGATAGTTTTTTTTCCCTTGCCAACTCTCTCAAAGATAAAATTAAACACTTTTGCTTGAATTCTATCTAAATTATGTGCTTTGAGTTGGCACTCGTCACTTACTTGCTGCAATCCATATTGGTACTTTTTGAACAAAAAACCTTCTTTTTGGTCGCTTCTAATAATCTTGGCTTTTTTTGCTTGAACTAAAGACAGTACTAACGAGGTAAAGACTGACGGACCAAGATGTTTGCTCCCAGAAATCAGTTGCATCACCTGTGCTGGATTAAGATCACTTGGAGGTTCCCACACTCCAGCATTTACTTTTGGCAACCGTTTACCAAAACCATACTTTAAATAATTTGAGATTTCACAAAAAATAAAATAAAGTAACCCCAAATTAAAAACAGCCAACAAAGCTGACAACCCCAAAAACGCGTACTCCAGCATTTGTGTTTGGCGGATAAAACCTCTCTCCTGTTCTATAATCTTTTCTTTATTTAGGGTTCCAACAGCTGAGTTGGTAAAAGTTTGATGAGGAAACAACACTCTTCCCTCAAAAAAATTACCAGAGCTTAACTGATCAATTTTAAAAGTTACTGTGTTAGCGTTAACGATACTAACCATACCTCCCGCTTGCCCATGCAGCCAAGCCTGTAACTGATTCCCAAAATCCGCATCGTCAGAATCTACAAAATCTAGCTTGAGTATCGCGCCAACTTGATGATGTGGAATTTCCCAATCATCACCAATAAACTGCCAATATAACTCATCAACATCGTTGTGCTGAGTGATGGCATTTTCAACTAAATAACTCAGAATAAAGGTTTTTTGCTGGTTATTGGCCTGATAAAACCATTTTATATAATACTCGTTCTCATCTTCCCGAACATAAAAACTCTTGTCATTTTTGTACAATTCTCCTGTGTTGGCATCAACCAGCTTGTAACAGCCATTATTTTCACAAATTGTAAAATCTGACAATTTGTAAGACTCTTTTCTGCCTGGATCTTTTGACTGGTTTGGGGAACGGTTACGAGTTAGATAAGCAAAGCTATAACTTCCATCAAAATCATAGGTTCTAATTTCGCTGACTCTCATCGATCCATCTTGTCTCAGCTCTGCTTCAATCTTTACATTATCTATCTTGTAAGATTTAGCATAAATTTTTGATGAAAGCGCTAAAGATAAACATAGACTAATCAATAAATATGTGAAAAATACAAGGAGTTTATTTATTTTATTTTGGTTGAAATGTTTCATATTTTTTTTAACTGCTTCATTCATAGCTATTATATCTTGCCGTTTATTTTGTGAAATACATTAAATAAATATCCCCATGTTTAAGCATTTACAACATCATTATCTGATTAGATAATTTCTTATAATACTAATCTCATTTTTTTATGGAAATCAACCAGTTCCATCAAGAGTTAATTAAAGATCGATTCTCAATCCCTCCTTCTGTAAATGAAGAGAGTCACAACGACAATCAGTCTAAGCCTGAACAAATCGTTCAATCAAATAAATCAGAAGACATACTCAAACAACAATATCGTCAATGCGCTGGATTGATTTCATCTAATAATCTTGAACAGGCAATACTAGCTCTTCCACTAACCATTCAACTCTCGAACCTAGAACAGTATCAAGCTGAAATTATTTTAAAGTTGATAGAAACTACAACCAATGATGGAATTATTAACCAACTTTTAGCACATATTCCCAAACAAGAAAAAGTAGAGAATGTTGCTGGTCCAATTTCTAAAATTCTAAATAGATTACTTTCAACAGGAGAAGATGGGCTGTTATTATCGAAATTTTCCAAAACTTTTAAGCTTAATAAGGAAAGTGGCACTCTTGGTCCTACTTTTGAAAACCTCTTACACAACAAGCTCAAATTATTATTTCAACTTCTTGCTCCCATTGAAGACTTGTATAAATTTTCGGACCAGAAATCAATACTTGTCCAAGCGATTACGCAACATAATGCTTCAGAAGAAGTCTTAGCTTTGTTACCAGATGTATGGAATACAAACCCTCAAGATGGTCGATTTCTAATTAGTCATGGTGCTTATAAGCTTTTTGAAGCCTTCATTAAAAAAACTCAAAACTGGCAGAGTCTTTTTTCTCAACATTTAAGTAGCAATCATTTGATGAGAATTGTCGGCAATAGTTCAAAAGATTTTTGGAACTTACTCTACAATAAAGACCAAGACTTTGTGCTAAATTTTTTACCTGAAACAGTTAATCCTGATAATATTTCTAAAGACTCATATCTTTTTTTCTTAAATAAATTTCCACAAGAAAGACTTTATCATCACCTTCCTCAGAACTTTGATGATCTACATCTATCAAGTGAAGTTGAGGAGAAGTTTTTACGAAATATGTTCTGGGAGGCAAAAGCAAAAAATGAAACCAATACTTTTTTAGAAAAATTTTCACAAATATCTCTTACTACTTCCTCATCCACTTATCTTGTAAACCTTGTGTACAGTATTTCGAGAGCTACGGAAAACTATGAGTGGTTTTATGATAAACTGGATCCAAATTTTTCAGCTCAACAAATAACACCATCTTTTGAGAAGAGCTTTACTTCTTTAATCCTCGAAGATAGTGAGCTTTTTTTTCAAAAAATTCACTTCTCAAACTTTCATGAGCTGACTAGAAATGAAATTGGGTTTCTTAAAAGCTTTGTTGAGAATCATCCAGACCAAATTCATATACTAAAAATTGAAAATCGACCACTGGATGAGTGGTTAAACCAGGCAGATTTTAGAGGGGCATTGTCGGTTGAACAAATTGACTCTAGTCATCAAATTGGCCCAACTCTTGAAGATCAAATTTTGGACTTTCCAATTAAACCAGAGAGTATTCAAAAGCGAGAACATAGTGGATGGATGCGCGTTGAAGTTAAGAGAGATCCTCAAGATCCAACAACTTACGCATATTTGCGCTATGACAATCCCCTTGAATTCAAGCTCGTGTTTAGAACAACAAACTTATCAAAAAAAGCAATAATTGCTTATAAAAAAGCACATCAGTTTATTCCAGAATACATTGCATCGTCCTCATATCCAGAAACTCAATCCGAAACTGAGGCCAATGCGCCATGTATACGCCCAGGAGGATACAGAGAGGTTTATGCTGGACCAAATCTTGAGTCTTTCGATCTTCCTTCATTACCAAAACCCATTAGAGATTCAATCATTGGCCAAAGAAACTTCATCTTACTAAAGCTAGCTTCTCAAGAGATTCATCACAATCATTCTCACGACAGAAATATGAATGTTAGATTCTGGGTACATGACTCTAATACAAGTAAATCCTCAGACAAAAACAGGACATTTTTTGACCTAACCCAAGCAATTAAATACGCTCAAAAACACAAGATGTTATTAACACCCCTAGTAATACTTCGTGACTGGGATAGCGGTATTAGCTATCAATAAAACACAAATTTCTGAAGCTGTTCATGTATTGTTTAGGTCGCGATACATTTGAGACTTTAGAAAGGTCTTAAATATGCGACAGTTTAGACTATTTGGTGGAATTGAGGGATACTATCGGTTTATGAAAACGATAGTCTCAATCAACAAA